>OBMK010000321.1_pt1 | contig 46134 bp, 50 predicted proteins | sample 1539081 | NCBI WGS metagenome assembly OBMK01 (sample SAMEA3355528, study PRJEB22509) | marine metagenome | biome: marine; feature: river plume; material: water | place: USA | collected 2010-08-07 | depth 0.5 m | reverse complement strand
AGCAGATGCCAAAGCCATAGCAGATGCCAAAGCCATAGCAGATGCCAAAGCCATAGCAGATGCCAAAGCTAAAGCAGATGCCAAAGCCATAGCAGATGCCAAAGCCATAGCAGATGCCAAAGCCATAGCAGATGCCAAAGCTAAAGCAGATGCCAAAGCCATAGCAGATGCCAAAGCCAAAGCCAAAGCTGACGCAGTGGATAGAGGGCTGGCTAAAGCCGCAGCAGATGCCAAAGCTAAAGCAGATGCCAAAGCTAAAGCAGATGCCAAAGCCATAGCAGATGCCAAAGCCAAAGCCAAAGCTGACGCAGTGGATAGAGGGCTGGCTAAAGCCGCAGCAGATGCCAAAGCCATAGCAGATGCTAAGGCTGTAGCTGGTGCCGAAGCTAAAGCTGTAGCGGATAAGAACGCTAAGATTAACGCTGAAGCCAAGCGAGTGGCTGATGCCCTAGAGCAGCAGACGCGTGAACTAGCAGCTAAAGCCGCCGAAAAGCGAGCGATAGAGGTGCAAGAAAAGCGAGATGGGTTGCTGAGTTCGGAGATAGCTACAAATGAGGATATTGCAGAGGTAGAAGAAGCACCTGTGGCAATCCCCGCAGAGGCTGAATCTACCAGTAAGGGCTTGATTGATTCATTCTTACCAGATGTAATTTCGGAGTCACTTAAAGGTGAAGGTAACTACTCCCCTGAGTGGGTTGAGAAGAACAAGGTTGCCGGTGCTAAGCACTTGGAAGAGCTTTACGCATCCGGTCAGCTTCAACTCCCTAAATCCAACTTTACCGACAGTAGCGGCAACGCCATTGGTGGGGTATCCAACAGCCAAGATAACACCGCCATGCAGAATATGGCCGCGAACGGTGTTGAAGACCCACTCAGCGCGTTGTCTAAAGAAGTGTCCGACCAAAGCGGCCTCGATACGTCATTTTCTGGCGCATTCGATCAGGCAATCAACGGCGCCGATGGCCATGAATTTGAAGGCGGCAGTGGACTCCTGAACTACGCAAATAGCCAACAAGAAGACACTGCAATGGATAACAGGGAGAAAGTATTCCTTGAGTCAGAAGCTAAGCCTGAAGCCGAAGGCGAGTTAGTTAACGGTATTCCTGTCGATGATTTGAGTTCTAAAAGCGCTGCCGATTTTATCAAATTCTCAGATAACTTAGGTTTTGAGAGTATGCAGGCCGCTCAGTCGTATTGGGACTCTATGTCACCAGAAGCGCAAGCGATCTTCAACAGTAAGGAAAACCCACAACTGTCGGATAAGATACTCGCAGGTGTCTTTGGTTCTTTAATCCCAGGCTTTGGTCTGCTTAATCGGTTCATGTACAACGATAAAATGACACTGGAAGAAAAGCTAGAGTACGCCAATAAGACGGCGGGGACCATTGCCAAGAACAATGACAGTTCGCAAGGCGGTAATCAAGGTGTCGCGGATAACAACGGGGGTGGAAGTACAGGGGGTACTGACTCAGGGGACTCTCCAGCGCCTGTCGCGGATGAGGATAAGAATGCAGTTCAATACTCCAACTTGGACAGTTATTTAACACTGTTCAACAATTTCAAGTTTTAGGAGCATCACATGCCATTAGAAAACACACAACAAGCTGATCAGAAAGGGCTTGTTCAGGCAGAGCAGCAAGGCGAGTCTGACAACGCAGACACTACCGAGATCTACAAAGTCATCTCTGGCCAGATGCTGAATCTTTTATACGATTCCTCTGAGTCGATCATCGAAACACTTCGCACTGGCGGCCAAGAGCAGTCGGCAACCATCTTAGCGCGAATCATGGTGATGTCGATTAACAGCTTGAAGATGGCGGGTAAACGAGTGGAGCCTGGCATGATGCTAATGGCCATGGTTGAGCTATCTAAAGCGCTAGGCGAGCTTGCGATTAAAGCAGGCGTGATGGATGAAGACCCCCGCATGATCGAAGAGTCGTTCTTCGCTGCAATTGGCAGGGCAGATGAAGAGCTTCAAGACGAAGCGCTGAGTCAAAAGGATCGTGCGTCTTATGCTGCGCTGATGAATCAACTAAGAACACTCCAACAGACAAGTGAACAGCAGTCTACAGGCCAACCACAGCCTGAAGTTCAACCCCAGCCACAGGAGGTCGTAGCATGAGCTTTGCAGGATTATTAGGTGCAGGATTATTAGGTGGTGCGGGTAGTGCAGCCAAGGGTGCAGGCGATCGCATTCGTGCCGAAGCTCAACAAAAGCGCGAGATAGCACTGCAAGATTACGCTGACGAAAAAGCTAGGGAGCGTGAGAAGATAAATCAGGAGAACCGGTTCGCGATACAGAAGCAAAAGAACTCTGATGCGGTTGCGCGCCAGCTTGCGGATCAAAAGTTCACCTCTAGCGAGAACGCGTTGAATCGAACGCAACAGATGGATGTTCAGAACGATTCGCAATCCCACAGCTCTGGCGAGAACGCGTTGAATCGAACGCAACAGATGGATGTTCAGAACGATTCGCAATCCCACAGCTCTGGCGAGAACGCGTTGAGTCGAACGCACCAGATGGATCTTCAGAACGATTCGCAATCCCACAACTCTGGCGAGAACGCGTTGAGTCGAACGCACCAGACGGATCTTCAGACCCAGAGGGACGCCGCCGCGATGGAGAGGACGACCGCAACTGGCTCGAACGGTGACGGCAGTAAACCCGACTTTACCCCCAAGGATGCTCAAGCGTATTTCACCAAACAAGCGTGGGTTCACTCAGGCGTAAAGACCGATGAGTATGGAGATCCATTAGGTGCTTCCGAGGAAGACAGTGAAATGGTAGCCACTTGGGTGGCAGATGCAATGGCTGAATGGCGCGAAGGGGGTCAGAAACAAGATCCTTCTGCATTAGTACAAAGCGTATTCTATCGCCCATACGACCCAGCCAAGGCAGTACCGAACGCGGATGATATTGCCCTGGCCAATGAGCGATACGAAGAAGAAGCCTCCTGGCGGCAAAGTGATAAGTCTCAATTTGGCGGTTCTGAACGTAGTATCAGAGCGCAGTGGGCGAGGGAGAACGCCGTTAATCGTGAGCAGCAAACGATCGTATCTGCCCAAAACGCGATTAATAAAGGTGCAGACTTTGAAGAGGTAGCGCGGGTGTTGAGGGATCAAGGATTGGACCCCCGCTTAGTACGCCCCAAATCTAAATAGAAAACAAACCCACCAAAAGTAAGCCCGACCAAGTGTCGGGCTTTTTCGTTTCTGGCCCTTAATAAAAGGTAGCAGCATGACTGATAACCTGTTCGCCCATCTAATTCCTGATAACAACTCTGACGACGACTTCACCGGTGGTGGCAATACCTACCAACCTTCTAATAGTTCGGCCAATGATTTATTCGCCCATCTAATCCCGAACAACTCTGCGCCTGTTGAATATGAAGAAGAAGGGCAAAACAACGAAGTTGGACAATTCTCGCTTGTGGACATTACCCCAGAGCAACAAGGTTGGGGTGAACTAGGCGGCTGGCAGAACACCGCCGATGGCGGAGTAAGCACTGAAATTACGATCACGGTGAAACACCCTGAGTTGAACCAAGGGTCGCCCACAGTTATCCCCACCATGGTCGCTGGCCAAGAAGATCTCGATGGCTTATTGAGCTTCAATATTACGGATCAGCACGAAGAGATTGCCGTTAACCGAGCCATCCAGCGCCAGAATGATGGAATGCAGTGGCCGTCGTTCGACACTTTGGATGAAGCGAATGCGTTTGCCCAAGAACGGTCCGACAGCAAAGCGCCTGAGCGTGATAGCCCTAACTCTGCCTTAACTGACTATATACTCAAAGATGAAGACACCTTTATGGGTCGAATCAACCGAGGTTTGGCCGAACGTGTGTCTGATATTGGAGGTGGCCTAGTACGTTTTGTTGGTCAGTCAGCGGATGAATTAGGGGATTGGCTTGAAGAGCGGGTTCCGCTAGGCGTGATCGACATTAATAGTGACGGTATTTCATGGCGTCCATCAACAGAGGAAGACATTCAACAACCAAGTTTTCTACTCCCTTTGGCAAGAGAGTTAGAAGGTGCAGATTTCGGGTACAAGGCTGGTACGTCGTGGGAAGATGTAAAGAACGAACCACTAGCAAATGTACTCCCTTGGGCGCTTGAGACTGGTCTAGTATCTGCGCCGGATATGGCTGCGGCGATCGTTGCGCTACCTGCTTATATTGCAGCCCGAACGGGTGAGATAGGACAGGCTCGCACCGAGAACAAGGGTAATGAAGATGCTACCTTCCAAGACTTTATCGAAGTTGCTCCAGCGTCTGTCGGAGGTGCGTTGTTAGAACGATTCGGTGCATCAAAAGTATTTGGTATAAGTACGCCAGTGCAGAGCGTTGCTGAAATCCCGAAGGAAGTCGTTAAGCGAGGTCTAACAGAAGGTGCGACTGAGTCTGTACAAGAGCCGCTAGAGTATGCGGCTGAAACAGTTGGTACGAACGTTGCGTTTGAACCGGCGGTTGCGGCTGAACGGGCTTTGGCAGGTTTCGTAAGCGGTAAAGTTACAGGCATGACATTGGCCCCCATGACTATGCCGGTTGAAATCGCCCAGGGGGGTTCTAGTAGTGATGGATCGGGGCGAAACCCAGACGGATCTGGCACAGCCAGTGGTACGCCCACCCCAGCCTTGTCTGACCCTAACGCAATCGCCGTAACTGGTGACGGTACAGTAATATACAAAGAAGGCACAGCACCTGACGCAACAGGTACAACACCCGACCTACCTACCAGTGAAGCACCGGATATTGCCGAAGTTGAAGTTGAGATCAATGCTCAACGCGCAGCGCTCGATGACGACTTGGCGAAGATCTTAACTACCTTAGAGGCTGAGCCAACTACATCAGAACCCGCTTCAACAGCGCTATTGCCGCAGACTCCAACTATCGTTGAACAGCCTGAAGAAGCTGAACAACTACTTCCAAATATCAACTTTGAGGCGCCAGCACCCCTTGGCGACCAGACAATCGTCTCGCCTGAAGCCACTGACTTTAGCTCAGCGTTACCCCCCGAACTTGCTGTAAATACAGAGTTAGCACCCGAATCTATTGAGTTAGCGCCCGAATCTATTGAGTTAGCGCCCGAATCTATTGAGTTAGCGCCCGAACAAGTAGCCACCCCAGTTAAGAAAGTACCGATGTCTCGTTCAGAGACTGCAAAGAAACAAGCCTTAGTTGATCCTACCAAGGATGAACTTCTAACAGCCGTCGCTAAACTTGGCGGTATCAACCGGTCTGAGGCTGAAAAGCATGGTGTAGACCCTGCTCACTTCCAAATGCGCCGTGCTGGTATTCGAGTTACTTTCAGAGCGAAAGATCAAGGCGCCACCATGGATGAGATGCGTGAGACACTATCCCAGTATGGATACATCGGCCCAGACTCTACTGAGAGTGAGTTTGTCGATCTAGTACAGCGCTCGTTATCTGGTGAGAGTATCGTTTCTCAGGATGGTGTAGAGAATAAAATACTAAATCAAGAGGCTGATTTAATCGAAGCTGATGCCGCACGAAATGGCGGTGAAGTGCCGCAGGATCAAGCCCCGACCGCTGACCAGAACACCCCTGCTAATCAATCAATCACCTCGGCCCTAGACGAAGCGCGAACGCTTGGCTTGCCAGAAGGCAATATTGCTTCTATCCTAAAAGACTACCCCAAAGAATCAGAAGCTGTTCTACAGCTCCAGATGTCTATGGCCGGTATCGAATTAGGAGATAGCAGTGACACAGGAAATCAAGCCGCCAGGGTGGGAGGATTACGACCAGAGCGAAATGTTCCACAGGGCCGAAGAGTTGAAACACTGGCAGGACAGCATACAGATGAGCGAACTGGACAGAGCGATAATGGAGCGCAGGATGGCACAGATGCGGTGGGAGTATTACACAGCGCTGGTGTTACACCTAGAAACACCATTGCAGACGGCCAAGCGGGAAGCGAACGAGGAAGCGATCCTATTGGACAGCTTCGACCCAACGCCGAAGCCGACATCTCACTAGACGACTTCCACCCAGCCACTGAAGCTGAGACTGAAGCGTTCCTCAACGGTGACGATACACCTCAAGCCCAATACCTAACATCTCAAACTGAACGTCAGCGCATTACTAAAAAGGTTGGCGATATGCCAGTCAAGCAGCGAAAAGCAATGTTCAAGAACGCGGGCCTGGCACAAACCGGATCTACTGAAGTTCAGATTGAACGGATGATTAGCGCCAGAGAAGGCGCAGAAGCTATGGCTCAGTTTGATAATCTAGGCGTGTTTACTGACGCGGTATTCCGTGGCCAAGTATCAGCAGACGACCTTTTCCGATGGGCTAATGCGGTTAAAAAAGGCAACACCATAAACAGCCGTGGGAATATAACGGATAACGCTAAGAACTTATACACATGGGCAAAAGCTAACGCCGCGCTGAAGATACCAGAACGAAGTAAAGAATCGCAGGCAAGGTCTGATGCTATAGCATCCGAAGTAGAGCAGAGACATAATAGCACTGAGCCTCAGCTTACTGATCGTGAGATCTATAAATCGCGGTATGAAAAGCGTCAGTTAGCTAAGAAGGATGACAACGGAAAGACAGTACCACTAGACGGATTGATGCCGCCCAGTGAGCGAAGCCGCATCGCAGCTAAGCTATCCGCAATGCCTACGAAAGACTTTGCAAAGGTGTTAAAGAAAACGGGCTTGTTGAAGACCGGATCTAAAGAGAACAAGATCAAGCGACTAATAGACGCCAGAGAAGGCGCCGAAGCTATGGCTCAATTTGAGAGCTTTGAAGCGTTTGTCGAAGCAGTGAAGGACAGCCCCAAATGGCAAGAGACTCTTACAAAAACCACAATATCCAAAAGTAACCTTTTGCGATGGGCTAATGCAACCAAGATGAAAGGCGATTTATTCTCTGCTGAGAGTGTTTTGAGAAACGCTGATAACTTGTATGGTTGGGCGACAGCGACTGGCGCTCTGAAGATTCCACGAGTTTCTGAAAAGTCACAGTACGAAGGCGAGAGTGCGCTTGACTCACGGGTAGACTTCAGTAAGAAGGCGACTGAAAGCTATTCATACTACAGCCGTCTTGAAGATCCTAGTTTGACCCAAGAGCAGATCCAAACAAACTACGAGGTGATGGTAGGAGGCGAGCGTGAACTGCTTAGCCAAGCGGAAGCAGACTATAAATCACCGGATGCCTTAGACACTGAAGATCGGACCGCAGCCCTAGAAAGCTACGCTCAAGGTCAAGAGTCGATCGCTGCTGATTGGGGTTCAAGAAAGTACAAGGATAATGCCAAAGTAATCAACGTACCGCATGATCCTCGAAGCAAAACAGACCAACGGTCCATTGGTGGGATTAACGAAGGGCGTAGAACTCGTGTTGTAAATCAAGCCAATAACAACGCGAAGGCTGCTAGAAAGCTAGCGGGCGACATCGCTGCCGGCAATACATCAGCCATTGAATTGTACGAAAATGCAAAGACTAAAGCACCTGAGATCCTTTCCAGTGGCGCCATGGGTGATGCTACGCTTAGTGACGCCGTTGAATATGCGATCAGTAAAGAAGTTACTGGCGAAGGTTCGTGGGGTAAGAATACTTTAGGCGCTAAAGTTGCCGAAATGGCAGCCCAAGAGCAAGCATCTGAAAATGCAATGACTCAGAAGTACACCAATAAAGACACTGGGGAGTTTGATCTTCTTGGCTCGTTCCTTGGGGACACCCCCATTCAGACCGAAGAATCCTTCGACCTTGAAACACAGAGCGAAGCGTCCTTAGCAGCCGATACAGAACAGGCAGCTACTGCCGCCACTGAGCAGGCAGCTAAGACTAAGGCCATAGCCGACCGCGCCCAAGCTGAAGCGGAGTTAGATAGTTTTCTCCTAACTGGCAGTGATGCAGAAGCAGACATAGCGATGGCCCACGGCCAAGACGATCTGTTTAGCGCAGCGAAGGATGATGAGACTCCGCTGTTTAGTCAATCTGCTATACTCGATCCAGATGCTAAACCGAAGGGTGTGACCGAAGCTCAAATCAGAGCGCGAGTTGACATCTTCTTGGCCAAATATAAGGGAGCAGATGATGTCCAAGTGTGGGTACGTGCTACGCAAGACGGCGCCTTTGGTGTTGGATCAAGAGAGTGGTTGGATACTGTTAAGGCAGGGTTCTACCCAGAGCAGAACGCCGTCGTCTTCATCGCCGAGAATATCGACTCAATACAAGACATTGATTCCACGATCCAGCATGAACTTTTGGTACATAAGGGCTTGGGTCTATTTGAAAAGGAAGATGTCCAAGGACTCATCGACGTAATCAAAGAGAATGCGCCTAAGAGTGAGACGCTGAAAGGCATTTGGGCGCAGGTCCAAAAGGACTACAAGAAGGAGTCAATTGAGGTTCAGGCTGAAGAGCTACTGGCCAAGGTTGCTGAGAAGAAGATGTCTAAGCCAGATAAATACTGGAACAAGATCGTCACCTTCATCCGCGATATGCTTCGCAAGATCGGGTTCGTTAAAGAAATTAGCTTCTCCGACCTACGCAAACGCGTCTACGACATGGGCGAAGCCTTTGCCGAAGGGCGACGAGCAGAAACGCGACAAGGCTTTGAAGCCGAAACCAAACAAACCGAAAGCCCATCATCCGATGGGCTTTCTGGTTCTGGGGCATTGTTCAGTAGGAAAAGTAAGGACACTTTACGCCCAGAGAAACCCCTATTGGAAGGCTCTAAGCGCCCTGATGTTAAGGCGAAGGTCGAGAAAGGTAACGGCAAGCCTGATATTACGATCTACGGTGTGACTACCGGCGGTCAGCGTGTCTTGGTAGCCAAACCCCGCGCTGGCGGCTGGGATATAGTTGTTGATAGGCGAGCCAGCGGCGAGATGTTTACTGACGGCAAGCCCCGTGAGTATACCGCTAAGAACCGTAAAGGTGTTGAAGCTCGCATTGAGATGCTAGGACTTGAGCTTGAGACGGTGATCAACAAGGATAAGTCGCCGCAGGACAGCGTTTTAGATGAGAACCACTGGGAGATGCCACCCGTAACTTGGTGGGAGCGGGTGCGTTTCAAAGCTCAAGACCGGTTCCTTAGTCTGTTCAGGGTTCAAGAGGAAATTGAAAAGTATCGCGATGATGAGCTGTCAGATGATGTAAAAGTCTATGAGATCGAAACGCTCTACCATGGTAAAACTGAAGCACAACTGAATGACTTCCAAGAAGATGTGCTGAAGCCACTGGTTGCTTTAATGGGTAAGCATGACCTATCACTGGATGACGTAAGCGAGTTCTTGTATGCCCGCCATGCTGAAGAAGCAAACACTGCTATGCAGGAGAGCAACGCCCATCGTGAAAACAATGAAGCACTGTCTGGTATGAGCAATGAAGCAGCCGCCAAAATAATGGCTGACTTTAAGTCGGCGGGTAAGCTGGACGCGTTGAATCAAATAGCGCAGATCACCGATGGTATTATTGAGAAATCCCGTAAGATATTGGTGAAGTCAGGACTAGAGAAAGAGAGTACCGTCCAAGGGTGGCGTGAGCAGTACGATCACTACACACCCTTGTGGGGCGATCCTTCGGACCCAGAGGGTTCTATGAAGGGTGTACATGATGAGAATCGTGCTGGACGAAAGTCTAAAGCAGACAATGTTTTGATCAACTTGATCGTTCAGCATGAAAAGACGATTGTCAGGGCTGAGAAAAACGCCGTCGTTCGATCATTACTCAAGCTCGTTGAACAAAACCCGAACCCAGACTTCTGGTCTATTGATACTCCCGACGACAAGAAGGTTCGAGATCCGGTAACGGACCTTTATATTGATAAAGGCACACCTCCTACCAGATGGGCCGATCATGTTGTCGGTGTGAAAGTTGATGGTGAAGAGCATCTGATCACCTTCAATGAGCGGGATCAACACGCAATGTATATCGCGCATTCGTTGAAGAACTTAGGCGCCCAGCAGGTAGGTACTGTTGTTAAGGCTGGCCTCATGGCTAACCGATACCTTGCCATGATCAACACCAGCTGGAACCCTGAGTTCGTGCTATCTAACTTCTTCAGGGATATTCAGACGGCGTTCATTAACTTGAATGACACTGACGCGGCTGACATGAAAATGCGGATCATTAAGAACGTAGGTAGTTCGATCGCCGCTATCAGGCAGCACCAAAAAGGGCAGCGTGATACAGAAGCAGAGCGCTGGTACGATGAGTTCCATAAGGCGGGTGCGCAAACCGGTTGGTTAGATCATTACGACTCTATGTCTAGCAGGGCTAGCCAGATCGAGTCCATGGTTAGGCGCGACAAGCACATGTCGTTAGACACGGCCCACCGGTTGTTTGAATACGTCTCTGATGTTAACACGGCAGTTGAGAACGGCATTCGCTTATCGACGTACATTGAGCTTCGCAAGATGGGTAAGAGCCAGCAAGAAGCGGCCAATATAGCTAAGAACTTGACGGTGAACTTTAACCGCCGAGGTGACTCCGGCCAAGTTGTGAACGCATTTTACTTGTTCTATAACGCGAGCATCCAAGGTGCAACACGCTTAGCGCAGGCTGCTAAGAGCAAGAGGGCGCGGAAGCACATGGCTGCGCTGGTCGCGTTCTCCGCAACAATGGACATACTAAACCGACTATTGAGCGGCGAAGATGAGGATGGAGTTTCACCTTACGATAAGATCCCAGAGTACATTAAGCAGCGCAACATGGTCATCATGCTACCTAGTTTTGGTAACGAAACTCCTGAACGGAATTTTATTAAGATCCCAATGCCGTACGGCTATAACGTATTCCAAGTTATAGGGCAGGTAACTGGTGAGACATTGTCATACGGTTTCGGTCTGAAAGATGATATTGATGCGGGTGATATGGCAATGAGGGTTACGGCTTCGCTCGTCCACGGATTTAACCCCGTAGGTAGTGATGCCTCAGTCGCACAGTTTGTAGCGCCTACGCTGATGGACTTCATCGTTCAAACGAGTGAGAACAAAGACTTCGCTGGTTCCAAGATACGTCCTGACCAGATGTCGTTCGGACCTGAAACGCCAGACAGTCAGCTGAGTTGGAAGTCTGTTCCGGCACCGGTGAAGACGTTTGCAGAGCTACTTAACGATATGTCTGGGGGTGACACGCTCCGCCCAGGCGCCATTGATGTCTCGCCAGAGACTATGGAACACGCCTATAAATTCGTCACTGGCGGCGCTGGTCGCTTCTACTACGACATGGTCGGTACACCGGCCAACGCGGCCTTTGGTGATGACGAGGTAGAACTTCGAGATATCCCAGTTCTTCGTAAGCTCGTCGGCGTGGTTGGTGATCGTACCGATATAGACAAGTTCTACTTAGCCATAAACGATGTTGCGCTGGCGTCGAGGGACTTGGACAGGGCGAAAGCGTTGCACGATCCCGCCGAGGTTGCCGATGTACGGGCCGAGTGGGGGCACCTACTCAGGTTAGATAACAGGGCCAAGGCTGTGCTTAAAAAGGTTAGATCGCTGAGCGATAAACTCGCCAAGATAGAAAACAGCGACAAGACTGACTCTGAAAAAGAACTTCAAACGTATGAAACTACCAAGAGGATTCGCAGAGAAATGTTTAGATTCCGAAGCCAGTATCAGTCTCAGCTAGATTCGGTAGAGTAGAGGGTTGACAGCGCCAAGGATGGTGCTGTACCTTATGCGGCTTATCAGGCTTTTAGAACACTACGCTCTCCGTACTTTTCCTTACAAATCAATTGGTTAGAGTTTGTCCGCGCAACACTGGCAGTGTTGAGGTCAGCGGTTCGATCCCGCTAGGCTCCACCAATTACAAGGGTTAGCAGGTAAGTGCCTACTAACTGGACAACAACTGGACAACAACTTCTGGACAAAAACTACCATTCATTTGGTTAGTGTCCACTAACTTGTCCAGATCCTACTTAAAATCCCCTCCAATCTGTTCAGCCGTAAACTGAATCGGCGCATCATCAAATGGCAAATCATGGCCATCTTGGTAGATTAATTGTGTGTCGATAGACTTGTGCGCATTGTTCTTTTGTATAGCTTCTTTAGATTCTTTTGCATCTTTGGCTAAACTGTTGGCCAGTGATCTGACCGTGTGGAATGTCGGTGGGTTTTCCATATCAGTGTACCCAGCTAACTCTCTTGCTTTTTCCATCATTGTGATGAGATTGCGCGGGGTAACTTGGCAGATATGATCTTTGGTCTTGCCAAGGCGCTTCTGTTTGGGTGTATGACTTATCACATAAGGACAGCCGTAGTTTCTAATGGATGCAAGTCTTGCCCTTGAGACTAACTGGCGCAACAAGTCATAGTCTTTTATATTCCATTGCAGTCGTTCTGCTTTCGCCTCACCAACTTGCGCCAGTGACTTGCCGATTACCTTTTTAAGCAAATCGTTTTCTAAGTCATCTGACAGCTTCAACGTTAGAATATCAGTCTCGCGCATAAACGTGGTCAGACTAATACCCATCGCAATTTGTAGACCTTCATAGCCTAGCGCCCCTGCTGCATGATAAATCTTCCAGAAGCCAGTCATATCAAACCGCACACTGGCTCGCCTGGGTGTGGCGGATTCGTACAGGCGCGGCTTATCATCAGACAAGGTAAATGGGTTGTACTTCATCGCGGGGAGTAGTTCTCTCCCCATCAGCCAGTTAAAAAACCTGCGTAACTCGGCATGACGCGCTTTCTGTTGGTGAGGGGTTAATGTGTCCCACCAGTGCATGATCTCGGTTCTTTTAAGTTGTGCCAAGGGGCGTGTTATTTGTTTACAGAACTGGGCTAATGAATACTTGCGATTACGCCAACTGTCCAACGCTTTCAGGTTTGGGCTTTGAGTCTCACGGTGCAGGATAAACTCACCGACAAAGGCTGCAAGGGTTCCCTTAGCACTTGGGCTGTTTGTCTTCGGCATCTGATCGCGTGTCGCATTATTATGCTCCGCTATTTTATTAGCTAAGTGAACATCGCTGGCAGGGAACGTTTTAAAAGTCCTGTTGGGACGGAAGTAGCGCCAGTAACCGGCACGGCCTTTATTGTCAGCGTACAGGTTGTCAGCTAGTACGACGCCTTCAAAGGTTCGTTGTTTCTTTGGTCTTGCCATTGGTGGTGGCTTTTTCTCATTGAATGTCCCCATAGCCTACTCCAATAAATTTAACATGTCATTCTCAGGCTTTGATGCAATCACGATGTTAGATGCTAGATAGTCTTCTTCGATGTAGGGCGTCCCTGCTAGGATGCGGCCAGGTATGGCGCCATCTTCGATCAAGCCGCACCATATCGCCTTGCTTGGGCGGGAGTCCTTAGCGAACCATTGCTGGTTCGCCTTCGTCCACAATTTAAGCATAGAACCTTCGATCGAAATTAAACCGACGCAAGCCGTTCTTTAGTGCATGAACAGTTTGACCAGAGCGGAATAGTTCCTCGTTTGTTTGGTGGCCCATCTTTTGATGATGTACTAGCAATGCTATCTCGGCGGCGACGGCTTCTTTTATACTCTTCTCTTTGCCGTTCGCTGCGATACATGACTTAGTGACCGCTTTCGATAACGCTTTGCTTGTTTTACTGTCATTTCCGTAGATCATAGTTCACTCTCATTTATTATGTGATTCTGTTCTGCGTATCGGACGCCCTTATGCGAACAGCCGATCAGCCGTCCAATCTTTCGAGCACTGTAGCCATGCGCTCTAAGTGTCGCTATCGAGCCGACAGGCAGTTTAACCGCGTGAGGTAGGCCAGACTTCAACCCCATCACGCTCGCTTTCTTTAGCACTGCGCTTGGTGACTTATCCAGCACCTTGGCAATGGCGACAACAGGCAAAACGCCGTAGTTTTCCTTCAGTAGATTAATTTCTGTGTAGTTCCATGCCATCTTCTAAATCCCTCTGAATCGCATCGGCCTTATCTTGATAAAATGCAGCAAATCGGCTGCCTGATTTAACAGCTTCTAGGTAACTCTCTAGCTCTTGTTCTTTCTTCAAGCGCCGCCGCGCTCTTGCTAATTTCTCTTTCAATGTCACTTACAGCCCCTTCGCGCTTGGCTCGATTTTGTCGCCGTCGTACTCTAGTGTTTTCAGGCTTTCAGCCGCAGCGCACACCTTCTTACGCGCCGCATCATTTGGTATGTCCGATGGGAATATCTCGGCGGCGGGTAGTGCGCTGCGGCGGTCAATAGCCGTATTGATTACACCTTCATTCATGCTGTCTCCCATTATTTCTCCCAGCTGAACCACTCAGCTATTTCGTCCATGACCTGCTTCGTCATTGAGCAGATCACTTCATCTTCATTAAGGTTGTCGAGGTCCATGGTCCCTAGTGAATACAAACCCTTTTGGATTCCATCCTCGACCGCCATCGTTAGTATCCGTTCGTAGTTCGGCTCCATCATCGTTCCTGCACCAGTAGTAGGTCGTCGAAATCCGCTTCGATCCAAACATGGGCGCCACACGACAGTGGCTTATCTGGGCTGTACACCACCTTGCTTGGTCCTTGAAGGTGAACTTCGTGACAGTAGTGGTTCGACTTGTACGTCTTCACGGTAATGCACGGCTCAACTACACCATGCTTGCGGTTGCTGCGAATGACATGCTGGTTTATGTGAATCTTAGCTTTCACAATAAGTCTCCCATTAGGTCGCGATCTTGCCTGCGGGCGATGTGATCTTCTATAACCGTTCGTTGCTTTCGCTTCTTAGCATTGCTGCGGGCAGTTCGCTCCTTTCTAAGCTGCTTTATCTTGACCGCCTGTTCCGATGACAAACACGGATTGCCGACTGCATCCTTTCCACTCATTACTTATCGTCCTCAGAATCCATAAACGCTTTAATCACTTCTGCTGCGACTTGCGGGACGATGGCGTTACCCGCTCCGCGCAAGATGCCCATTCGGTTGGAAGCCCCATCAGCCAGAGGGAAAAGCGAGGGTTCAGTTGGGATGGGGCGGTACTTTCTATCTCTGCAATAGGCGATAGCGCTTTCATCCCAAAAGCCTGTCTCGGAACTTGATCGAACCTCTTCCTCCCGTCGGCTCTTGCCGTTGCTTGTCCTGGTGTGTCCTTCCAGTCGCGGCTGTTTGGTGTTGCCCATGGGGATAGTGTCGGCGACAAACCACAATCTGTCTCTTTTTTGCGGGGAACCGACGCTACAAGCTGGGAGTACGACCATTGCGCTGGCGTAGTCTTCTGCTTCCAAGTCTTTTTGTAGATCGTCGAACCAACCACTTTTAATTGCGGCTGCAACTTGTTCACCAAAGACTGTTGAAGGCTTTTGCTTTTTAATGAGATTGAAAAAGACGGGCCAAAGGTGTCGGTCGTCGTCTGTTCCTTTGTTATTACCGGCAACACTGAAAGGCTGGCAAGGTGGCGATCCTGTCCAAACAGGTCGATTGTCTGGCCAATTTGCAAGTTTAAGGGCCACTGACCATCCGCCAATTCCAGCGAAAAAGTGGCATTGGGTGAACCCTTCAAGGTCGCTGGGTAACACTTCTGTAATGCTTCGCTCATCTACTATTCCGTCCGCTATTAATCCATCTTTAATCAACTCTCTAAGCCATTCGGCGGCGAAGGGGTCGAACTCGTTGTAATACGCGCTCATTAGTTCATTTCCATGGGCGTGTTATCACGTTTCGTGGCGTGATATTCCCAGAGGTAAGTGGGCCTTTTTTGCGGGCTTCTTTGCGTTTAAGGTTCCGCTCAACGCGACATTCGTTGCACTCGTAGGGGCCGACACGTTTGCGGATCAGATCCACTTGAAACCACTGACCTTCTTCACCACACTCGCACTCAACGCCATATAGGTGCTGGAGGCCAGGGGAACCGTTTGGGTTGTGATGGCGGCCCTCGTAGCTGACAATGGTGATGGAGTCCAAAACCGAACCCGCTTTGAATCGTGGATATGCGGGCGGTGGCGTTTTGTTGTAAACAACTTTAATGCTCATAGCTTATGTCCTTGCTTTTCGTTCTCGATCATCCAGTCAATGTAGACCTTCGCTTTATTCAGATCTTGAATGCCATCTTTACGAGTCCATCGGCTTGTGTATTTAATGACATTCGCCCAGCAGTACCCACGCATCTCTTCTTGGGATAAGCAGTCGCGGATGTAATCAATGGTTTCAATATCACCTGTTGCGTAGTGTGGCGGTGACTTAACCATGTCGGGCTTGTCGATACTTGGAATGACTTCCATGTAGTTCTCCTTTGGTGGGCTATTGGATCGTTTCGCCTATGACGCCGTGCTTACGACGACGCCAGTTCTGCTTTACCTTACGAAACCATGCGGTGATTGTTTTCATCTTTACTCCTATATTTCAGGGCGTCTTTCAACGCGTCTTGAACGGTCTTCTTATTAAGTAATCGGTCCATCACAATCTCATCGACCGTATTCGGTACGATTAAGTGGTGAACTGTTACGGGTTTGGTTTGCCCTTGTCTGTAGAGTCGGGCGTTGAATTGCTCGTATAGCTCAAGCGACCAGTTGAGGCCGAACCAAACGATCCGACTTCCACCAGCTTGCAAGTTCAAGCCATGGCCTGCGCTTGCAGGGTGCGCTAATAGAATGTCGATCTCACCTTTGTTCCAGCGCTCAACTGCTTCACCTTTGCTGTCTACCTGAACAGCGTTCGGGAACCGCTCTTTGAGGCGGGCAAGGTCACTCTGGAAGTTATAAGCAACAAGCACTGGCTCGCAGGCCAGTTCGATAATCTCTTCTAGCGCGTCCAGCTTGGCATCATGGATCTGCTCCCATGTGCCGTCTTGCTCGTCCAAGTACAGGGCACCATTAGTCAGCTGCATACACTTGCTGGATAGCACGGCAGCGTTAACCGCAGTGACATCGCCTTTGCTCAGCTCAACGAACATATCGTCTTGCAGTGTTTGGTATCGGCCCACCACAGACTTCGGCAGTTCAACCGGCTCAGTCACGGGTAGATACTCAGGTAATGTCAGATAGTCTGCTGCGCTCATACTGATAACAATGTCACTGATTGCCTTATGGATCTGGGCGTCAGCGCTGGGCTTTGGGGTCCACTTGTGGCCGAAGTAGTCTGCTTCAAACCAGCGGCTCTTGAATGAGGTAAAGGTCTTACCCAGTCGTAAGCCTTCATCGAGCAGATAGGTCTGGCTCCACAGATCAATCAACCCGTTGCTGGCTGGGGTGCCGGTGAGGCCAATCACTTGTGTAATCCGTGGGCGCAATCGCTTGAGCGTCTTGAACCGCTTCGAGCCTGGTGCTTTCAGTTTCGACAGTTCATCGAATACGACCGTCTCATAAGGCCACTTCTTACCATAGGCGGTAATTAACCAAACAAGGTTCTCGTAGTTGATGATGTGAATGTCTTCTGCGCCTTGTGCAGCGCTGGCTCTCTTCGCAGCTGGGCCGGTGAGGATCGCACTGGTGAGATTGATGTGATCCCATTTGTCGATCTCTTGTTGCCATACCATGTTGGCCACGCGGAGTGGCGCAACAATCAGAATGCGGTGCGCTTCGTAATCGCGGTGAAGGTCTTGAAGCGCGGTCAGCGTTGTTACTGTCTTGCCCAGGCCCATCTCTAAAAAGAGTGCGCAGTTGCGCTTCTCTTTGATAAAGTTAATAGCGGCTATCTGGTAGTCGTGCGCGATGAATTTCATAGGCTCTCTAATATGTCGTCTATCGTTTCTTTGGAGTCGACCACGAATACGTTCTGTCCTAGATTGCGAAGCCTCTCAATCTCTTTCACCTGAAGCACGGTGGGCTTCTTCTTAGGCGCCTTGCACTCAATGAAGACCAAGTCGCCTTCAGGGAATACACAAAGCCGGTCAGGTACGCCGCGACGGGATGGTGCTGTAAATTTATAGGCAACACCGCCCATGTCTTTCACGCGCCTTACTAAGTAGTTTTCGATGTCTCGTTCTAAGATCATTTTGAATACCTCATGCCTTCAAAACCTTTGGCATCTAGTGGTAGGCCGTCGGCCCAACTGGGTGAAGTGGAAAGTAATGCGGATAGCGCTGGAGAGCTGTACTGTTCTTCGTCGGGGCATAGCGTCACGACTTCGTCATGTACGGTGGCGACGATCTCATACCCAGCGGCTTCAATGAGTGGCAGGTTGGCGGCGAGTACGTCACGGGCAACAGCTTGGGTGATGTTCTCCACCAGTTTGCCGCCGTAGGTATCAATGCGCTGCCACTTGCGGTTGAAGCCCACACCCATGAAGGTTGTTTTGAACCGGCCACTGTTATCGTGGTCCTCATTCAATGGCTTGTAGTAGGCCAGCTTGCGGCCAGAGGGGAGGCGCACTGTGAGCCAGTCGTCTTCAATGTTGATTAATAGCTTTCCGACGGTCTTACATTTTTGGGTGCGATCAATAACGTCCATCGCGCCGTTGTTCATTGTGTGCCATAGACCGACGATTCGTTTGTTCGCTCGGCGGTAGTTGCGTACAGTGTCGCTCGCCAATGTCTCGTCGATGTCAACGCCGTAGTTTTTACCCATCGACATGAACGCATTGACACCCCCTTGGAATCCAAGGGCGAGTGCTGCGACTTTGCCAACGAAGCGCATTTCACTATCAATATCTGAGTAGTCTTTGTTGTAGATACCACTGGCGGTGTGCTTGTAGATGTCCTTACCGGATCGGAATACGTCGAGCGTTTTCTCATCACCGGCGAGCCAGGGGAGAACGCGAGCTTCAATACTGGCGAGGTCAGTCACCACCAGCTTCATCCCCTTGGGCGCGCAGATCATGGCGCGAACGCAACTGGATAGTGCTTCCATTGGGTAGTCATAGGCGAGATCGAGTGTGTTGTTGCGAATGTGATCCACGCCAACGTCAAGATCCCCAATAGTAGGGCGGGCTAGGTTTTGTGGCTGGAATAGACGGCCAGCCCATCGGCCAGTGCGGTTCGCGCCGTAGAACTGAAGAGTGCCGCGCAGGCGGCCATCTTCGCAAGTGCCTAGCGCTAGCGTGTTGTACTTCTTCACACTGGTTTTGTCAGCTTGCTGTCGAATCTCTAAGATGCGTCGGGCGCGATCGGTGATGTCGTCGCGCAATAGCACTGCGGACACATCAGCCTTAGCCAATGATGGCATGGTTAAGCCTTCATGCTCTTCTAAGAAGTTCACGAGTTTGGTGACGGCAGCACTGCTGGTGAGTATGCCATTGGTGAGCGCTACCAGTTCGGCGGTCAGGTGTTTCTTCTCTTCTGCTACACGTTCAATCGCAATGGCAACCGTGTCTAAATCAATCGGCATACCACGGTCATTAATCTCTTGATCCAAGTGCCAAAGGTCTATCTCGTGGTCTAGGTCGTTGAAGTCTGGCATTAACTTCCAGATAGTGCGCATTGCCTCAACGTCTTGAGCGCAGTATTCAACGAAGCGCTCCCACTCAGCGGGGTGGGTTGTCTTGTCGTACTTAAAGGCTTTGTGGTTGGAGGGTGCAGGCTTGCAGAACTTCATTACAAGTTTGTGGCCATCGGACATCTTGGCTTGGTCGTCGGATAGCCCCAGTGCTTGTCCCAGTTGGGCAAGCGAGCCAGGTAATCCCAGCGTATAGGCTTTGACCATGCTGTCGCGCCAGCGGTGCATGGGCAATACAATATTCAGGGTGTGTTGAATGACGGGTCTGTCAAACATAGAGTTGTGAGCTAGAACGAGATGGTTGTCATCGTCTAGCGCTTCACGTAAATCGGTTGGCATGTCAGAGCCAGTGGTAACGTCCCACACTTTAGCAGGGCTGTCGTCAATCGCGTAACCAAACAGCGTCACGCGTGTTGTGGGGTGTTGTGCGTAGCGGTAGCCGCCGGTTTTCTTTAAGTCGCACTCGCTGTACGTCTCGGTATCAAGGTATAGCATTCGCCAGTCTCAGCTTAGTGAAGGGGTGGGGCACTCATCACAGGTAACAAGCCTAGAGCGCCCCTATTAAGCACGGCAGCAGGAGTCACTGCCGCGCTCAAACTCAGTTAACTGAACATCGACTCGTCGTCTTCCAAAGCGTCGAAGTCGCTGGCTTCAGCTACACCGGCACCACCACCGAACGCATCACCATCACGAACAAACTGAACACCTTCCAAAGAGAAGTTAATGCGCTTGCCGTACTGATTGTCTTGCGCCCAAGGTTTGACGATTGCGTTCACATAGCAACCGGCGTAGGGCTTGCCGTCTTCTTCAATCAATGTCTGACGATCGCGGTCCACTAACGTTGGACGCTTGGTGTTAGACGCGTTGAAGAAGAACGTGCCTTCTCCGAAGCCATCAAGATCCTTCTCTTCGCCGTCACGCAACGGGCGCTTCAAGCTGGATGGGATCTTCTTAGACCACTTGGCTTTCGCCGTCGCCTCTACCAGAGAATTAAGCTCGCCCATTTGCGGATGGTCGTCATCCATAATGAACGTGGCTGAAAACTTCTTGGTTTGGCCTTCGGCAAACGCTGAAGCGTGAAAGATGTTAGGGAATGAGATTCTTACGTTTTGAACTTGCATGGCAGTTCTCCTATTTCGTTATTAAAACGGTGGGTTTACTTAATTAACAACATCGAACTCAAGAGCCGGAGTCAGCGCTGGGCGCTTGTCCGCTTCAGGAGCGATGGTTGGTTTACCTGCTGGCCTGTTCACATCATCTGCAAACAACTCAGCAAATTCTTTCTTGCCAATCGCCTTCTCGGCTTGCGCCACGGTGATTAGCTTGCGCTGCCAAACATCATCCTCGTCCAATGATGCTTCCAGCTTTTCAGATACTTCTTTCTCGTTAGCCCAGCGGCGAACAGATCGCCCCTCAACCATCTTATAGCCTGGTACGCTTTGGCCCAGCTCAAGTGCTTCATAAGCGCGGTGCTGAACGGCCTTCATCCACTGCTCTAGCAGTTTTAGGTTCGGCAAGATCTTCTCGCCAATCTCAGCGAGTGACAAAGTGTCAACCTTGTCAATTACGTCCAGCTTGTCAAACTGACCGCCGATAAGCTCGTGCTGGTAGTCGGCCAATGCGCGGCATTGATCTTTATAGCGACACCAATGGCATTGCTTCTCGCCAGCGTTAAACGCAGCGTCTGGCTTTGTAGCGGCTTTGGCCGCAGCCTTAACCTTCTCGCCAAAAGCCAACAGCTCGTCACGGGTGATGACCCACTCAGGGAAATGATTCAAGCGAGGTTGATATATGCCAACCACAATCTCGTCGATCTCAGTGTAGATCGCATACTCTTGTAGGGCGCCAAGGGCGTAGAGCATGGCCTGCTCATTGCCTTCGGCCTCAACCTTAACGCCTTTACCGTATTTCAAATCACCTACATAAAGGCGTTTGTTGTCTGCATTAAGGGTTACAGCGTCAGCCGTGCCGAAGCTATCTGGTGCGTACTCTCGTAAGTCGAGACGTACTTCTATATCCAGATTGCCGTCCAGGTTGCGGATGCGATCAACGTATTGCTGAACGTACCCAGCCATGTCGTCATCAACGGTAAATCCGTTGAAGACGTTGCCGAGGTATGAAGACGCAGTCATCTCTGGATTGTTCAAGACCGTCTCAGCTAGCTCGTGTGCAGCCGTACCTTCTTCGGCATGGATGCTAGAACTATCCGGAATGTCGCGGCAGGCTTCGACCGACGCAGGGCAGCGCAGCCAGCGGTGCGCCGATGAAGGCGACAGCCGAGCGTGAGCGCGTTGCTCATGGGTTTCGACCAGTTTTAATTGGCTCATCATGCTGCCCCCTTCTGAAGCTCCATGTGGAGGGCTTCAATAAAGGCGGTGCGCTTATCATCAGAAATGTCGCTTGCGCGAACTACACTGAAACTTTTCATTATCTTAGATAGAACTTCTCTATCCGTAATGACGCGCATCTCGTCAATGACTTCTTCCAGTGTGGGGGTGTCAGCGGCGGCACTATCGACTGGGATAGTTGGTTTAGCCTGTTTTACAGGGGTAGCTTTAGCTGCTTTAACTGTTTTAGGCGTGGTGGTGACAGCATCAAGGCCGCTGATTACTTTAATCAGAGTCTGTACGCTATCGTTCAGTTGAGTTATACTCGATTCCAGTGTCATAGCTGGTTCTCCTTTGGTGGGTTTACTTGTAAGTCACTAGCCCCAGTTCGCCTCGTCCGCTTACTGGGGCAACTCTTATACGCTATTCAAGATCTCCAGATTCAGCACCGCGCACTAATAGTGCAGTGGCTTCATCCATGTGATCCTGAAAATAATCTCTCAACGTCTTCACGTTGCGCATCAAGTCGACCATTCGTGTGTTCGTGAATAATTCTTCCAGTTCTGCAACAACACAGCTATCTTTCAGCGTGTCAGCCATAACTGAATCAATGTCAATCCGTCTGCCTTGAGTGTAGTAACAGTCGCCGTTGATTAAGTTGTATTCAAAGCTCGCAGCAGCGGCTTCATTTTGGGCATCAGCATCTAATATCGCGTGAGTCATCGCGATTACCGGATTGCTAATGTTGTGGGGGGCTGGTGGGTTCAACATTTCTATTCTCCTATTCTCCTAATTTTCAGTCCTCGTCCGACTGAACAACTTATCTCTTGTTAAGTTGATAATCCAAATATAGGCGCATTGACAAAGCGTGTCAACTAAAACTTTATTTAATTTGTAAATTAAATATTGACCAATAAAAAAACCCGCACTGGGCGGGTTCTTGAAATGCGCAACGTGTGGTTGCTGGTGTTTATTTGTTTGAGGCAGTGAACGCCGCTTGGTAGTCGAGCAGCTCTTTAGGCCAGCGCTTTAGGCCGTCTTTGAACTGGGGGTCAATGATCAGGTTGGCAATACTGTTAACATCTTCCTCATCGCGTAGCGCAACTTCCACGCCCAACATTCGCGCCTGGTGCGCAAAGGTTGCTTCTTTCGGATCGTCTATGGGGTTGATGAGGATAAGTTGATAGCGGCGCTTCTCTCGACAATTGATTTCGTCAACACGTTTTGCCATTAACAGTGGCCACAACAATTCTGCCAGTGCGTCATGATGTCGTGGTGTTTTGTTCCGGTAAATATTGACCGATAGCACGATCTCGTCACTCACGAAGTTGAAGTCAAATTTCACAGGTTCGTAGTCGTGTCCTAGAGTTGTGATGAACGCGTATTCAAAACCAGGCTCAAGGTCAGGGCGCTCGTCGAGAACGACATTACGAACGCTATTGGTGAATTTACTGACGCTCGGCAGTTGCGGCGCGTTCAATTGTTCAACGGTTGATTGTGCGATTGGCACCCCGCCGTCTGGGCTGTCGCCCGTGATCCATTCGGGGTTGATGTGTAATATTTTAGCCATTTTCATAAGCGATGAATTTCCTATAGATGTTCTCCGCTCGGCATCGCGATTCAACCAAGAGGAGACGGCGGCACGAGTCACCCCCATCTCGTCTGCTAGTTGGGTTTGATTCATGCCTTTATTTTGTAATGCAAGCCTGACACGTTGGTACGGCTCAAGCGATTCTGTTTCGTGCATTTTGATCTCTTATATAGTTACTATTCGGATGGTGGGCCAGTATGCAGGTCAGATTGCGCAGCAGAGCCAAACGGCATATTGAGTGGGCCAAACCAACACAAAAACCTATCAACTGCCAACCGTGGCGATTGATCTGGCATACAGTCCGTGAAAATGAGCCATAATTCATATTCCGGCAGGCGCATCCAGTCCATCTTGCGCATTCTGACCGATGATCCATGATCGTGAATTGTTTGTTTCTGTAAATCCATTAACTAATTATCCTTCTCCAGTGGGGTGTACTTCCTAAGTTGTCAGCGTTTCCACGAACTAATCAACTGCACTCCACGCCGTCAGTATGCAAGCTCTCGTTGACAGCGTCAACATATTATTTTGCATAATTGATTGACAAGTGTAATATTTAGTTGACAAAAGTGCCTGTCAACCTCATTCTCGTCAACGTAAACCCACCAAAACTTAATACTTATCAAGGAATTGATGTGAACGAGAATCAAAAAAACCTAATGATCGCCAGTTTGCGATTAGCCATCGACGACGCAGGCGGCATTACCGCACTCGCTAAACTCATGCCAGACAGCCCATCACGACAAGCCGTTGATAACTGGACCAAGAATGGCGTTCCCGCCAAACGCGCCGTTCACATAGAAGCGGCGCTCAGTGGCCGCATTCGTCGGCAGGAGCTTCGACCAGACCTATTCGCATAACAGAGGACGAGACTGTGATGACAGATTTTATGGGCGACTTCGGCCCCATGCTCAACGACAACGGCTACAACATCATCCCCGTAGTCAAAGGAACCAAGCGACCATCGCTATCAAACTGGTCAAGAATCAAATCAACCCCTGAACTAATTAAGTCGTGGCCCGCCGACGCCTCGATCGGTATTACAACAGGTGATGTGATAGCGATCGACATCGACTGCTATGACAAGCACGTCACGAATGCCATCGTTAAATACTGCAATAAACACATCGGCAAAGGCTTAGGCAGGATCGGTAAAGCGCCAAAGGCTCTTCTTCTATACCGCACTGACACGCCTATGAAGAAGTCGGTGTCAGCGCAGTTCAAAGACGCAGATGGCAACACTAATTGCATTGAAATACTGGGGAAAGGGCAGCAGCTTGTTGCATTCGGTATTCACCCTGAAACTCAAGAGGAATACCTCTGGCCGAAGGCTTGCCCGTTCACCGTGCCAGTCGAACACCTCTCTGCGATCAATGCCGAGCAAATCAATTTATTGTTCGAGTTCTTCGACAAAACAGCACCGGCCAAGTGGACCCGCAACGCTACAGCGTCAACGCTAACTCAGCCCGCAGCGAACGAGGACAACGTCCTAACGATCGAACACATGCGCCAGCCCACTGGCCTCACCGGTAAAGAGATCAAGCGCCAGCTCGCGCACATGGACCCTGAGCCGTATGACGAATGGCTCTTAGTCGGCCAAGCGCTGCACCATGAGTTCAGCGGTGGCATCGATGGTCTTACTCACTGGGTAGACTGGTCGTCGAATGCGTCTTCGTATGATGGGCATGAGTTGCTTGAGTCGAAGTGGGAATCATTCAACACATTAAGAGACGACGCGGTCGTCACTATGCGTACGGTCATCGCGACATCTAAGCAGCGCACACAAGAAGAGCATCAGCAGATCGCTGAAGATCAAGCCACATCGCTTGAAGCCTCAACGCTGCCCGATCTTGATCTTGATAACCTCGCCGTACCTGAGCGCCAATGGGTTGCAGGCAATCGACTGCTCGCAGGCTACATCACGGCGATGTTCGCCCCAGGCGGCGTCTCGAAGTCCATGTTCTCAATCCTCACCGCAGCATCCATCGCTACCGGCACACCCCTAACTGGTGAAGCCATTCACCGCAAAGGTAAGGTCTGGCTAATCAATAACGAGGATGACACCGACGAACAACTCCGCCGCCTTGCCGGTATCGCTCAGCACCACAATATCCCTTGGCAAACACTTAAAGAGAACCTGTTCCTCACCTGTGGCTACGGCAACCCGTACATCGTCGCTCACCAAGACACGGACGGTTCAGTCATCGCGCACCCTAACGCGGAGAAGATCATCGAAGAGGCGTTAGCTAAGAACATTACCTACATTGTCTTCGATCCGTTCATCACCATGCACGACACAGAAGAGAATGATAACGGCGCAATCCAGCAGGTCACGAACGTGCTGAAGCACATCGCTAAAGAGACTGGTGCTGCTATCGAGGTCGTACATCATACGAAGAAGGGCGGTGCCAAGACCGACAGCGAAACCCATGCAGGCGACGTTGAGTCTGGCCGTGGCGCCTCTTCTCTCAAAGACGCATGCCGAATTGCTACTACTCTAGCTCGTATGTCTCCCAAAACGGCTGACAAGTTAGGTATTAACTATGAGGATGAAGGCCGCTTCTTAGTTCGCTTAGATCATGGTAAAGGAAACTTCTCAGGCCCACCAGAAGGCGCGACCTGGTTCAAGCAAGTCTCTGTTCAACTCACCAATGGCGATACCGTCGGCGTCCATGAAACGTTCGACATCTCTGAACTGGTCGATGAAGCCAAACAACGTGACGCCGAACGCACACGCGAAAGCATCGCGCAATACCGACTCGACATTTGCGAGACGTTACCCGAAGGCGCTACCGAGCTGCCAGTTCTGCTATCTAACCTCCAAGTGATCTGGGGTAAATCGTCAGATACGCGACGCCGATACATTACGGACGCGTTGATTCTCGACGAATCGGTGCGCGTTTTAGGCGCCGACGGCATCGAATATGGCATCACTTTAATCAGTCGATTGACCAAGAATGACAAGTTTAATGTCGTCAAGGAACGCCTATGATTTCGTTTTGCACCGTTTTGCAAACCCGTTTTGTACAAAACGAGATTCCATGCAAAACCAGATCTCGTTTCTCGTTTTGCATGGTTTTGCAAAAGGGGCTTTGCAAAACGGGAAAGTCACTGGTGGCGCGGCTTTGGTCGTTTTGCAGTTCGTTTTGCATGGTTTTGCAAAGGGTTTCATTTTGCAAAACGAGGAAACCCTTGCTGTGTATGGGTTTCCCGTTTTGCATCTGTTGCACCCCTAAGGGGGGTTCCCTGTTTGCAACACCACCCCCCAGGGGATCTAGTTCGGCATTAAATCTGCCGAATACTAGAGCGTCACAATTGGAAAGATCAAAACTAAAACCGACGATCAATCAGAGGACGAGCTGATGAAAAAAGGCAACGTTAGGAAGTTTATTTGGAAAGCGATTTGGTTGTGCAGTTTAGGCACACTGCAAATAACCGTCATATATAAAGATGGGGTGGTGATTAAACTTGATCCGATTTGGTGTGAGGTTGATGAACCTGATGTTGGTTCATCTGAACTAGATGTTGGTCCTAACGGCTTAAAGGATAAGGTGAAGCTTGGATGCTCGCCTTCAACTGATGTTGAATACTGGGATGCTCGCTAATGGTTCAATCTAAGGTGTTGAGCGATTCCACGGTGTTGATGATGGATTCGTGGTCCCGTTGGGCGAGAGGGTTGGATGCGTATGCCGCGCTTTGGTATCCGTCTGCCTCGCCAGAAAGCCGTTTAGCTGTCGATAACAATGTTTGGGAAGCTGGTGCGGTTAACACTATGAGTACGCCCATTATATCTGCGGACGCTGAACGTGTTGAAGCTGCTGTTCAGGTTGTTCGGGGTCAGGACATGCAGCTGGCGCAGTGTTTGAAGTACCGATGGGTCTATGAGTTCTCAGGAAGGCGTCTAGCGAAGGAGTTGGGCACAAACCGTACCGATGTATGGCCTTTAGTAGAACGCTCCGAGATGGCCTTACAGGGCGTTCTGTGGGGTGGGGTGGATTAGGGGTGAAAAGGGGACCGTAGTCCCCTTGATTGTTTTACGATGGCTTTTTGGCCTCGGCTTCCCGTTTTAAAACGAGTTCTTCGGCGTGGTCCTTGAGTGCTTGCGTGTCCTCTGGATAGATCCAGGAGCGCACTTGCTTTAAGCCTTTGGCCTTGAGCCGGTCAGCATATGCAGCTTGGCGCTTGGCGCCAGTGTAGTCGTAGTTGTTTTTAGTTGTCACCATCATCCTCCCACCACGGCATCCCTAATACCTCTACTTCAGTACGCTCTAACTCCAGCCCCCACACTGTTGCAGCGGCTTGCAGTTTATCCTCTATCGAATCCCCTTGAATGTTGTGAGCCTCTTCACCATTGTAGGCTGCTACCCAAGTATCATCATCCAAAGCAAATAGTTCTAGTTTGTTCATGCTTCATCCTCCCGTTTATTCCATGCCTTTAGCGCTTTTTGTTCTGTTTGAAAGCACTCACCACTGGCAAAGCAACTATTACAAACAACACAAACGCCTCCACTCTCGTCAATCCCAAAATCAGACCAACCGCCGCAGAATGGGCAAGGCTTCAAGTTTTCTTCGTGGTTCTTGTTTGTTGGTTTGTTCATGCTCGTATACTCCCCGTGTACTCCAAGCAAGTATATGGCATGGCTTCCCGCTTCGTTTGTGAACAGCACATGCCCACCTTCTAGCATGATTCGGTGAACGCCCTCGGTATAGACTCCGTCCGTGTCCTCCGCTTGGATCTCCATGTCCATCGTTTCATGGGCAACTATGGCGCTCATCTTAATGGTAGCGAATCCAGTGGGGTAATAGTACGAACCACCACGCTCTAGCCCGAAAACAGGTACGCACACTTCTAGCAGTCTTGCCCTTGCGCTATTTGCCATGTGCCGCTTGATTCGCTCTTCTCTTGTCTCTTCTGTTTGCTTATCCATAATCATCTACTCCCTTAGCTGTTCAGCCATTCATCATATGTTTTTAGGGGCTGACCTGTAAACGTATCGTTTCCTTCACTGTCGCCAGCGCAAGCCAGATAGATCTGGTACTCACTATCATTGGTTCCACGCGCTTGGGTCTGCCAGTCGTCGCTATATGTTAATTCCATGGTTATTACTCCTACGGGGCCGAAGCCCCTCTATTGGTGGGTTTACTTCTTAATGCTTTTCGATTCGTTCTTTAAACTCTTGGTCCGCCTCATCGCGGTCTGTCGAGTAGTGGCCCCAGTAGAAGCCGTGCTGATCGAAGCGCCATGACACGAAAGGGTGTACACCATGGCCGCGTTTGCATAGCGCAACGCCGTTATAGAACGCCAGTAACTCGACGCCTTGCTCGGTGGCTAACTCTTGGATATTCATAGCTGGTCCTCCAGTGTTAACAGTTCCCGCTCGCCTTCAGATATTCTTAGAAGAATGTCGGCGGTATTTACTTGGTTGTCCGCTGCAAACTTATCGCTTGAAACATAATCCTTGACGGTGTTTACGTTGATGTTTAATTGCTCAATCATCGCGGCTTGCAACTTTACTTTTTCATGTAGTTTCACGGCCAGTCCTCCTTTAAGGCATAATAGTTGCGAATGCGATTGGGTCTTTGCTGTCCCAAAAGTCATCTTCTGAAGTGTATGCGGTGACAACCTCGTCACTCGCTATTAGTACATAGTCCCAACTATCTGAACTGATAATAGTTACCATGCAGCCGCCGCCGGTGTTGACTTCCTGCGCTGAAATATTCATAAGTTCTCCTATAGGGCCGAAGCCCTTAGATATAATCAATTAATGCTTTAAGGCACACCGCAGCGAGCCAGATAACGAAAATCCATGCGCCGAGGTGGCCTTGTTTTAATGCTCTGAAAATGGTCATTTCTGGGCCTCTAGCAGTTTAGGAAGTAGTGGCCGTCAAACTCGGTGTAATCCATCATCAGATCGCGAGTAAATGCTTCGTAGTCGATGTAGTACCGCATAAACTCCGGCACTTCGTGTAAGTACACGTCGTCGAAGTAGTTCTCCGCAAGTTCTCGATCACTCGACCACTGGCCTCGATACCGGTCCTCGACTTCGTCCAGATTGATACCGGCGCCAGCAGCAGCAACAAAAACATCTTGAGGCAAGTGGCTATTGTCTAGCGCTTCCTTAAATTCCCAGAACTCATCATTTAAGTCATATTCGTGGACCATGTGGTGCGGGATGTCTTCAAAGTCGGCAACGTTCCACTCTTCGCGGATCTCGCCATCCGCTCGGCGTTTGGTGATGCTCTCTAGCCAGTCGGCCACGGCCTCGAAATACTCGGCGCGGTCCATGTTGTCCAGCTCGAACGTTTTCCAGATCAAGCGGCCCGCGTTGTAGTCTGAAAGGCTGTTTAGTGTGATATACATAATAAAATACTCCTTTGGTGGTTGTCGGCCTCGTCCGCCGATACCCCTATAATACCGTTATGCCTAACGGTATACAAGCAATTAAACGTATAAAACTCAATTACTGCCATTTTGGCAGTGCAATCAACGCTTTAGCATGATGTAATCGGCTCAAATACCAAATTAACCACTTAACCCGCTTCGGCGGGTTTTGTCGTTTTAGGAGGGCCGCTTTTAACAGCCGCCGCTAAACAGATGGGAATATTAAAGAATCAGCAATGGGAGAAAGCCGCACAAGTTTTCGTCGAGACTGGGAATAAAACAGAAGCTTTTCGCCAGGCCGGTTACAGCACAAACTCATCCGAAATGGTTATTACCAGCAACGTGCAAAGGCTGTTCAGGCGGGAACCTGTATTGAATAGGGTGGCAGAATTACAAGCGGAGGCCGCAAAGCGCCACGCTGTAACCATTGAGAGCCTAACCGCAGACCTCAGAGAGGACCGCCAGCTGGCCTATACCGTTAAGAACCCATCGGCAGCAGTTGCCGCCGTTATGGGCATGGCTAAGTTGCATGGATTTGATAAGCAAATAATATCAGCGGACCCCACCAACCCGCCCAGCTTGATAAACATTGCAATAGTTGACGGCTCGAAGGCACGGCTAACAAATGGCTAAACCTTTAAAAAACAATAGCTTAGAGTTAAAACTAGCCAAACCCTTTGAGCCTTTATTAAACCCCTGCCGGTATAAAATTGTTTATGGTGGCCGAGGTTCAGGTAAAAGCTACTCGATGGCGATGCTATTGGTATTAGCTGCATACGCCCAGCCGCTGCGCATTCTTTGCGCTCGTGAGATACAAAAGAGTATTACCGACTCAGTGCACCAGCTTTTAGTCGATACCATCGACCGGTTGGGCTTGTTGGCCCATTTTGAAATACAAAAGACGCAGATACTAGGCAAAAATGGTAGTCGCTTTCTGTTTGAAGGGCTTCGCTCGAACATAACAAAAGTTAAATCAATGGAGGGTATTGACCGCGTCTGGGTAGAAGAAGCGGAGAGCGTCACCAATGCGAGTTGGGACACGCTGATACCGACGATCCGCAAGGATGGTTCAGAGATTTGGGTCAGTTTCAATGCATTAGATGAGATGGACGCGACTTACCAGCGCTTTGTCGTTGAGCCGCCGCCGGAAGCGGTAGTAATTAAGGTCAACTACGATGAGAATCCGTGGTTTCCAGAGACGTTAGAAGCTGAACGGCTGCACATGAAGGCCAAGAACGCCGCATTATACGCCCATATTTGGGAAGGTGACTGCTACGCCAACAAAGATGGGGCATATTACGTTAACCACATCATTGATAAGCAGATAACTAGCGTCCCAGTCGACCGAGCTATGCCGGTCTGTACCGCTTGGGATCTGGGCATAGCAGACGCTACGGCCATATGGTTGTTTCAAGTGCAGGGCAAGTCCATACGCTTCGTGTCCTACTACGAGGCCAGCGGCGAAGGTATACAGCACTATTTAGACGCCTTGGCAGCATACAAAGAAGAGCATGGCATCCAATGGGGGCATCACATTGCACCCCATGACATACGCGTTAGGGAGTGGAGTACAGGCCAGAGCCGTCAAGAGATGGCCGCAAACCTGGGCATTAACTTCGACATAGCGCCAAGCTTACCCATAATCGACGGTATTGAGTCAGTGCGAAGGCTATTAGGGTCTGCATGGTTCGATGAAGAGAATTGCAAAGCAGGTATAAGGTCGCTGCGTAACTACCGCAAAGAGTGGGACGACAAGCGCCAAGCATACAAGACCAAGCCGCTGCACGACTGGACCAGTCATTGTGCTGACGCGATGAGGTATTGCGCTGTATCGGCTGATACGTGGGAATCACAACCCGTCGCATCATTACAAACATCACGAATAAGGCTGGCAAGTTACGTTGCCGGTGATTCTTCAATAGGCTATTAGATGACCGAATTAAACGAGTTTGACGACTACTACCAAGAGCAGGACGCCACCGCGCAAGCTGAACAAGCTGAGCGCGAGATGGGCGAACGCTTAAAGGTATTCGGTGTTCGTCTTCAGGCGAAGGCTGAGGACCAAGTAAAGCGACGTTCAAGCATCGACGAGCGTTGGTTGGATGACCTACGCCAGTTCAACGGTCAGTACGACAAGGTCACAGCAGCCAAACTGGCAGCCAGTGGGGGCAGTAAACTGTATGTAAACATCACCCGTAACAAGGTGAATGCAGCCGAAGCCCGATTGATCGACATCTTATTCCCAACAGACGACCGCAACTGGGGCGTACAGCCCACACCAGTTCCCTATTTGGCCAAGCTATCCAAAGACCAAGACCCTGTGAGCCATGAGGATGGCCAGCCATTCGTAACAGACAAGGGCGTCCAAGTACAGAACCGAGACATTGCCCAAGGCGTATTAGAAGAAGCCAGAGAGCGATCAACTGCAATGCAGGATGAGATCGACGACCAGCTAACCGAAACCAACTACAACGCAGTGAACCGAGACATGGTCCACGATGCGTGTCTATACGGCACCGGCATATTGAAAGGACCAGTCATCCTTGGCAAGACACGACAGAAGTGGTCAGAAGTAGTCGACGATCAAGGTCAAGTGGCGCAAGTCATTGAAGTTGTTGAAGATTTAAAGCCTGGTGCTGAGCGTGTAGACCCTTGGGACTTCTTCCCAGACATGCAAGCTCGCAAGGTTGATGATGCAGAGTTCATCTTCCAGCGTCATTACATGAGCAAGAAAGCATTAAGGGAGTTGGCCGAGAAGCCAGGATTCATACGCACCCAGATTGCAGAAGTATTAAAGCAAGATGCGGATAACACCAACACGGCGAGTCATCTGCAAGAGATGCAGGCGATGTCAGGTATAAGCTCACTGGACAATAATCGTTTTGAGGTGTGGGAATATCACGGACCGGTAAACAAAGAAGACTTGATTGCTTGCGGTTGTGACGTAGACGAAGAAGACGTATTTGCAGAGTTCAGCGGTGTGGTCTGGTTCAGCGAAGGCCGAGTGCTTAAAGCAGTTATCAACCCAGCAGACACGGGCGAGATGCCGTACAGCGTGTTTAATTGGGAGGGTGATGACACCACGTTATTCGGTGTAGGCATTCCGTATCTAATGCGTTCAAGCCAGAAGGTATTGAACGCCACATGGCGGATGCTCATGGACAACGCAGGTCTATCCGTAGGCCCACAGACCGTAATTAATAGTCACATCATACGCCCAGCAGACGGCGACTGGCGACTCACACCGCATAAGGTGTGGGAGCTAACAGACAAGAATGGCAACGTAAACTCTGCATTCGGATCGTTCGAGATTAATAGCCACATGAGCGAGCTAATCTCGTTGTTCCAATACGCGCGACAGATTGCCGATGAAGAGACAGCGTTGCCTCAGATCGCTCAAGGCGAACAGGGATCAGCAACCGACACAGCCAGTGGCATGTCGATGCTAATGAACAGTGCGAACACCATGCTGCGACGCGTGGTGAAGAACTACGATGACGACATTACCCGCCCATTCATCAAGCGTATGTACGATTGGAACATGCAGTTCAACCCGAAAGAAGAAGTGAAGGGCGATTTCAGCGTTGATGCTCGTGGCACTAGCAGTCTCTTGGTCAAAGAGCAGCAAGCTGCGAACTTAATGAATCTGATGAACATTGCCGCATCTCCGCTACTTGAACCTTTAACAAACACCGCAGAGCTATACCGCAAAGTGGTGTCATCCATGCAGATCGAAGCCGATGAAATCGTGAAAACGAGCGAAGAAATCGAATTAGAGCAGCAAAAGATTGAGCAGCAAATGCAGGCACAGCAAGAAGCGATGATGCAGCAGGCTCAACAGCAGCAACAAGCCCCAGCAGGCGATCCATTAGCCCAGCAGAAGCTAGAACTTGAAGCCCAGAAGGCACAGATGGACATGCAGCTTAAAGGCGCTCAGATCCAAGCACAGGCCCAGAAGCTACAAGTTGAACAGCAGAAGATGGCGTCTGATCGAGAGCTTGAGTTAGCCAAGATGGCCGCAGAGAAGGGCATTAAGGTCAGCGAGATGCGCACTAAGCTGGGTATTGAGCAGATGAAGGTACAGAGCAAAGACATTCTGTTCGAGAAGGAACAGGCGTTAAAGCTGCGCACCGGTAGCGGCATCTAACATGGCGATTGATCTGAAGTCATCGACATGGATAGCCATTAGCGAGTGGGTGGATGGAGAGATCAAGGTTCGGCATGAACTGCTAGAGATGGCGCGGTTGAGCCATGAAGATACGCAGTTCCTCCGAGGCGAGATAAGCAGTTTAAGAGCGTTACTGGCCATGCCAACGGTTTCCCCGTTGCACATCGCTAGTGACAACTACGAGTAAACACAGGGCCGCTAACTAAAGCCGCCGAGGGTGTAACCAATGGAAAGTACCGAAGTAGTAGATGATTTTGATTCAGCGTTTGATGAGTTCACTGAAAGCGCAGAATTAACACCAGAAGACAACGAAGCTGTTGTAGCCGAAGAGGTTACAGCAGAGTCGGTAGAAGAAGCGCCAGTTGTAGATGACATCTGGGCCGAAGCCGACGAAGGACTAAAGAGCGAGTATGACAAGCTCCGAGAGAACAATGACAAGCTGTCCCACCAAGCGAAGAGTAACGCGGGGCGCATTGGCGCATTACAGCGCAAGTTAAACGAATTTCAAGCGACTTCACCTGCCGGTGGTAATCAACCATCCGCAATCGAAGTGGCTGAAGCCATGAAGACCCCCGAAGCATGGGCGTCTTTTAACGAAGAGTATCCTGACATTCACGACGCGATCGAATCCCGTCTTGAGGTGGAAAGGAGCCAAAACCAAGAAGCAATGAACCGAGCGCTTCAACCGTTGCGAGCAGCGGAAGAAGAGCGCCACGTTACCGGTCAGTACGCCGCCTTAGAGGCCGCACATACCGACTGGAAAGATGTGGTGAAGAGCGGATCGTTTGTGGACTGGCTGCAACAACAACCTACTGCGATTCAACAGTTATCGAATAGTAATGACGCTTTTGAAGCCTCTAAGCTATTGGACTACTACAAGATGAGTCAGCCACAGGAAGCTGCTGCAACAACTTCAACCGTCACAAGTATTCAGCAAAAGCGAGCAAAGCAGTTAGAAGATGCGGCTGGTGTCCGATCTAAGCCAGGGCCAGGGGCCACTGGAGTGATTCCACCGGATGACTTCGACGCTGCGTTTGAAATGTTTGCTGCTGATAATCGCTAGTAAATATATAGGAGGCCCATCATGGCCAACACAGAATATGGTGATATTTCACCACGTACAGCGGCCTTTGCCGCTAAAGAAATGCTTAAACGAGGTCTTCCGTACTTAGTATTAGAGAAGTTCGGTCAAGCAAAACCATTGGCTAACAAGTCTTCAAAAGTACAGAAGTTCCGCCGCTATAACAGCTTGGCATTAGCCACTACCGCATTGACTGAAGGCGTAACGCCAACAGCTAAGCAGTTGTCTGCAACCGACGTAACAGCTACTTTGAGCCAGTACGGCGACTTAGTAACCATCACTGACGTTGTTATTGACACCCACGAAGATCCTGTATTGCAGGAAGCCTCTGAAGTGTTAGGTGAGCAAGCTGCTCAAACCATTGAAACTGTACGTTTCAACGTGTTGAAAGCTGGTACTAACGTAGTCTACGCCAACGGCGCAGCGCGTAACGCAGTAAACTCCGAGATGTCCTTGGGCGACCAACGTAAGGCAACCCGCACACTCAAGCGCCAGAATGGCCGTGCCATCACTTCTGTAGTGAAAAGCACCCCATCTTACGGCACTGAAGCTGTAGCACCTTCCTATGTTGGCTTGATCCACCCTGATATGGACGCCGTGATCCGTGGCTTCGCTGGTTTCGTACCAGTTGAGAAGTACGGTTCAATGACGCCGTTTGAAGGCGAGATTGGCAAGGTAGAGGACGTACGTTATGTATGCTCCACCATCTTCGCTTCTTGGGATAACGCCGGTGGTACTGCTGGTGCAATGATCTCAGCTGCTGGTTCGTCTGCTGACGTATACCCAACGCTGATTGTTGCCCGTGACGCTTACGGTATTGTTCCACTGAAAGGTGGCTCAAGCCTAAGCCCAGCCGTAGTTAACCCTAAGCCTTCTGATAGCGATCCTCTGGCCCAACGTGGTCATGTAAGCTGGAAGTCTATGCAGACTGCGGTAATTCTAAACGACGCCTTCATGGTGCGTGTAGAGTCTTGTGTAACCGACTAACCTAACCGTTAGTTTCCCTTAAAGGGCGCCCTAATCGGCGCCCTTTTTTATTGGAGAAAAGAAATGACTGATGTAGATACCGTTGAGGTTATTAAAGAAAAGCCAGCCGCCAAAAAGCGGAGCGCTACTAAACCCAGCCGTGTAAATGTGATCTTCCACAATCAGGAAGGCGACCTTGGTAAAAGTGACATCTTTGTATCTGTAAATGGCTATGCCTACCAGATCAAACGTAACGAGCCAGTGGCCTTACCAACTGAAGTGATGGAAGTGATCGACAACGCGGTCGTCACTCAAACTGAGCGAGTTAATGGGATTGATGAATCCCGTGACTTACAGCGATACACCTATTCATTGGCGGGCTAAGCTGTGAACTATCTGGCACTGTGCGACAAACTGTTAAAAGAAACGGGATTAAGCGATCAAGGCGTGTCCTCTGTTATAGGCCAAAGCGGTCTTAATAAGAAAGCCGTCGATTGGATAAACCGAGCCTGGGTTGAAATACAGAATCTCAATGATTGGGATTTCTTATGGCAGACCAGTACGTTTAACACCGTAAGTAGCCAGCAAGACTACGACCCCGTGTCTAACTTGGCGTTGAATCCAACACTAAACAAATGGGTGTCTAGTTCAGTACGCATCACGGATGATGGAGTGACAGGCTATTTAGTCTACACCCCATGGGCCGACTGGTCGCGTACTACATTTTCTAGCGGGAAGCCTAGTAGCTTCACGATTAGACCGGATAATAAATTGTCGTTCAACACGCTGCCCGATTCGGTGTACGCGATTGATTTCGACTATTACCGGTCACCACAACAACTGGATGCAAACAATGATGAGTTGCTATTGGCGGAACAGTATCACGATGCTGTCCTGTACAAAGCTATTCTCTATGTTGCAGCTGAACAAGATGCGCCTGAATTGTATCAGGACGCGCAATCCCAACTTAATATTAGGCTGTCTGCTATGGGAGCGACTGCACTACCTACCATCACTTTAGCTGAAAGGCCGGTGGCGTAGCGATGGCAATAGCAACTCAATACTGGCCGTTAGGTGGGGGCTTGGATTTAGTAAGCCCAGCTGTGTCTTTACCCCCAGGTGGTGCTATTTTAGCTCAGAACTTTGAGTGCGCCCTGAATGGCGGCTACCGCCGAATGGATGGGTACACAATCTACGATGGACGCACTACGGGCGTCCCGTTGGGCGTTTCTGGAAGTGGTCCGATTAGAGGTGTGTGGGAGTACGGTGGGGATGTTTACGCATTCCGAGATAACACTGCCGGTACAGCGTGTGTGATGCACAAAGCCACAACATCGGGCTGGACAGTAGTCACTACTCCAACTCTTGCAGTCGGCGGTAGCTATGACTTTGTGAACTACAATTTCGGCGGCCACTCAGGCACTCAGAAAATGTACGGCAGCGATGGGGTGAATAAAGCCTTTCAGTTTGATGGTACAACCTTTACCCAAATAACTACAGGTATGAGCAGTGATACTCCGACGTATGTAGGTGTTCACAAGAACCATTTATTTCTCTCCTTCAGCGGGGGGTCCGTTCAACACAGTGGAATAGGTGACCCGTTGACATGGACGCTTGCTACTGGGGCTGGAGAAATAGGTTTAGGTACTGAAGTTACCGGATTACGGTCAATGCAAGGTAACTCTCTCGTGATAACTGGGTCCGACCGTATAAACATTTTGTATGGAACATCATCGGCAGATTGGGATCTGAAGTCGTTTTCCATGACAACAGGTGCCGTAGCTAAAACCCAAGCACACATTGAGACGGGGCTTTACTTTTTTAATGGCGACGATCTGACCAGTTTAGCCGCAACGCAGTCCTTTGGCGATTTTGAAACAGCCAATATTGGCGCTCTGATCAAGCCGTATCTTGAGTCGAGAAAAGGTTTGATCGTAGGCGCTAGCGTCAACAAAGATAAGAATCAGTACAGGTTATTCTTTAGCGATAAGACCGTCCTAGTAGGCACCATCGTCAACGGCGCTGTTGTGGGATATACGAATTGGTTGCTGTCGGATACTCCTAGTTACATTGGCGAAGGTTACTTCGGCTGCACAGACGGCAGCGTGATGCGGGTGGATACTGGCACATCATTTAACGGTGGTGAGATCCAATCCTTTCTTCGTCTAGCATTTACCCCACTAGGTACGCCTCAACGTAAAAAGCGCTATCGCAAGGCTATTTTGGAGGTGGAATCCAGCGGGCAAGTCACACTGAATTACCTGGCGGATTACGATTACGGCACTGGCGGATCGTCATCTTCTGCTCAAGTTAGCATTGCTGGCGGAGCAATCGCCGGTGGTGGTGGCGGTGGTTTTTGGGACGTAGCAACTTGGGACGATTTCGTGTGGTCCAGCGCAGTTGTAGCCTCACCCGAAGCATACCTTAACGGCACGGGTCGGAATATCAGCTTATTAATCGTACACACAAGCGCTACTGAACCTGCTTTTACACTGCAAGGTGTACAACTGAATTATACAATACGAGGTTTTAACCGATGAGCAATTTCTTCACGAAGCCATCTGATTTAATAGCTGGCACTACCGCTCGCGCAGAGGACATCAACAATCGTGTTGATTCAGCCGAGACTGGGTTTGACAACGTAGAAGTTGTTACTAACCGCGCCTTGAAACTACCTGTCGGTACAGCAGGTGACCAGGTCATTGTAGAGTCCGGCCCTAATCGGGCAAACAAGGAGGTAGGATTTGATGCGAACGGTGATTTGGTTCTCATTAGCTCTGCCTTCCAATGGAAAGGCGACTGGGCTACCTCTACGGCGTATATCAAAAACGATATAGTCCGTGATAGTAGCACCAAGAACCTCTATACAATTCAGTCAGATCACACCTCTGGTGTACTAGCAACCGACATTTCCGCTGCTAAATTGTCACTAGCGGTCAATGTGAGTGATGTAGAAACCGCCAAGGCCGCAGCTCAAACTGCACAGGCGGCTGCTGAAACCGCACAAACCGCAGCGGAATTAGCTGAGACAAACGCTGAAACCGCTGAAACAAACGCTGAAACCGCTGAAACAAACGCTGAAACCGCTGAAACTAACGCTGAAACCGCTGAAACCAATGCGGCTGCAAGTGCAACCTCCGCTACATCGTCCGCTGCTACAGCGACGACTAAAGCCAGCACAGCAACAACTCAAGCCTCAACAGCCACTACAAAAGCAAGTGAAGCAAGTACATCTGCGACTAACGCCGCTTCGTCGGCAACTACAGCGGCAACCCAGGCGACGAACGCAGCTTCTAGCGCTACGGCCGCAGCGGGCAGTGCTTCTACAGCGACGACTAAGGCCAGTGCAGCCTCAACGTCTGCCAGTAACGCAGCAAGTTCTGAAACAAACGCTGAAACCGCTGAAACTAACGCTGAAACCGCTGAAACTAACGCGGCTGCAAGTGCAACCTCCGCTACAGCGTCCGCTGCGACAGCGACGACTAAAGCCAGCACAGCAACAACTCAAGCCTCAACAGCCACTACAAAAGCAAGTGAAGCAAGTACATCTGCGACTAACGCCGCTTCATCTAAGACTAATGCAGCCTTATCGGCAACTACGGCAGCAACCCAGGCGACGAACGCGTCCTCTTCTGCCACCGCCTCGGCAGCGAGCGCCGCAACGGCTACGACTAAAGCCTCTACGGCTACGACTAAGGCCAGTGAAGCCTCGTCCTCTGCCAGTAACGCTTCGACTTCTGAAACTAACGCAGCAAGCTCTGCGAGTACAGCTTCGACAAAAGCCTCACAAGCCAGCACAAGCGCAACTAATGCGGCTTCATCTGAGACTAACGCAGCAAGCTCTGCCAGTTCCGCATCAAGCTCTGCCTCAACGGCCACGACTCAAGCCTCAACAGCCACTACCAAAGCCAGCGAAGCCAGCACTTCAGAGACTAACGCAGCTTCAAGTGCTACTTCAGCCGCATCCAGTGCATCAACAGCAACAACTCAAGCCAGCAATGCAGCAACCAGTGCGTCAACGGCAACAACTCAAGCATCAACAGCAACAACCAAAGCATCAGAAGCCGCAACCAGCGCCTCCCAAGCCGCCACCTCATACGATAACTTTGATGATCGCTACCTTGGTCAAAAGTCAGCCGACCCATCCACCGACAACGATGGGAGCAGCTTACTCACGGGTGCAATCTATTTCCGCACCAGCACCAACGCAATGCGCGTATACACTGGCTCATCATGGCAAGATGTTGCACCAGTTGCCACCTCCGTAGACAACTCTAATTGGTCTGGCGCTGACCTTGATGTATCTCATGGCGGAACTGGAGCAAGCTCCGCCTCCGCTGCGCGTTCCAACCTCGGACTATCTATCGGTTCAGATGTTCAAGCTTATGATTCAACTATTCTAAAGAACAGCAACATAGGTTCTACAGTTCAAGCCTATGATTCAACCATTCTAAAGAACAGCAACATAGGAACATCTGTCCAAGCCTATGATGCAGACCTAGCCACGCTAGCCAGTAATGGTGTTGGCACCAGTGCGAATCAGTTAGTTCAGTTAGATGGCTCCGCAAAATTGCCAGCAGTAGATGCGAGTCAGCTCACCAACTTACCTATAACCCCATCTGGCACAGCAGAGTTCACTTTACATGAGAATCTGGTAGCAGGCGCAGTCGCTCAACTCCGTTCGGATGGAAATGTGGAGGGGGTATCAGAAACCTCAGCGGTTATAACCTCAGAAGCTATACCTTATGGTTCTATCCAAACTCACCAAACAGCTTACGCAAAAAACCATAGCATTGCGTTTGACCCTAACGATTCGACAAGATTTGTAGTTGTGTTTTTAGATAGGGCAAACTGGTCTACCCCAGTAGTGAAGGTTCAAGCTGGCACAATATCAGGGTCAACTATTACCTTTGGTAGTGCAGTGACCATTTACTCAGCAGGGTTTGCCTATGAGACTGATATTTCCTTTGATCCCAATACATCTGGACTTTTTGCAGTATCGTTTTATGCGCAACCGAATAACTACGCATACGCTGCTATAGGTACAGTCTCAGGTAGCACAGTGACCGTAGGAACACCTGTTGTGTTTCAGTCCTCATCCGTAATGGATGCGTTGGTAGTGTTTGACCCCAATACAGCAGGACAATTGGTTGCCGTTTACACACCGAATGGGGCAGGATCATCCAGTGCTAGTATCGGAACAGTTTCAGGTACAAGCGTCACCTTTGGTTCTGCTGTTGCATACCTTGCATCTGGTTCTAAAGACCCTCGTATTCAGTTTGACCCACACAACTCTGGTAAGTTTGTCATATCTTACAGAGATTCAAGCACCCTGTATGGTATGGGTGTTGTTGGCACTATCTCTGCGGGTACTATTTCCTTTGGTGCCTCTAATACTTTATTAGCCTTTAATGTTGGCAACGCTGCCGTTCCATTTACATTCGACCCGATTGCGTCAAATCAACTTATTGTGATCTACCAGCAGTATTCTGGTGGCGCATATAGTGTGAGTTTAGCCCCATGTACTATCACTGGTAATTCTATAAGTGTAGGGACACCTAGCTCCGTATCCATAGGTTCTACGGGTTATGATAGCATGAGGTTATTAGCAGACGCAGAGAATAGCACCACTAGAATTACCGCTGTATTTACGGACTCGTCCTCTTACGTCCTATCCGCAAGGGTGTCTCGCCTACTTGGATCTACCTTTACTCACGGCTCGGTGTCAGCAATGACCTCATATAGTGTTACCGGTGTGGGAAAGACTTCTACTGCCATTAACCCCTCTAGTGCGGGGCAGTTTATTGTAGGCTTTAAAGAGTCTAGCACCAATTCAGGTAAGGTAGTTCTAGGGCAAGCCGAAGTATTATCGGCACCCACATCCAACCTAGACGGCTCAAAAATTGTAGGCATCCTCCAAGCCTCTGGCACCGCAGGGCAAACAGCTAGCATTATGCTTAAAGGTGGACTATCGACTAACCAATCTGGATTAACCACAGGTACGGGATACTATGTGCAAGCAGATGGAACACTTGCAACAACAGCAGACACAGTATCAGTGTTCGCGGGTAAAGCCTTATCATCCACCTCACTCCAATTAGATGGGCCAGAAGCGGAGCCAGCAGTAGCGGCTGTAGTATCAGGCACAGCAGACTTTGTTGCTAGTGGTACATTGCCTAATGGTGCGCCTGTGATATTGCAGTCGGACGGGACAGTGACAAAAGCAAGGTTAATAGGTTCTTCGGAAACTATACCTGCTAGTAGTCAAGTAGACGTTACTTCTGGTACTGTTCACGCTGTAGCTTCGGCCTTTGATCCCAATACCCCTAATGTCTTTGTAGTTGTGTATAGGGATGCTTCCAATTCTAATTATGGTACATCTGTAGTAGGTACTATATCAGGTACTTCAATTTCATTTGGAAGCCCTGTGGTGTTCACATCCAACAACACACCCAATCTTTCAGTGGCTTTCGACCCTTCTGTTGCTGGTAAATTTGTCATTGCATTCGCTACTGGCTGGTCAGGGCCAGCTCAGGCCATAGTAGGTACTATATCAGGTACCTCTATCTCATTTGGAAGTAGTTCCACCTTTTATTCAGGAGAGGCTGGTGGGTTATCTGTGGGCTTTACATCTTCAAGTTCTACGTTTGCCATAGGCTACAGTGATTATGGTCATAGCGCATACGGCAACGTAATTGCAGGTACTATATCGGGTACTTCGATTTCATTCGGAACCTCTGTTGTATTCCATGCCACGGCCTCCTATTTTGGTCAAAGATTGGCATTTGAGCCTAATAGCTCAAAGTTTGTTGTAGCATATTCCGACACAGGCAATGGTGACAAAGGTACCGTCAAGGTAGGTACTGTATCAGGTACTTCTATTTCATTAGGGGCCGCTCATGTGGTGTACCCTGATAAAACCTCAGAAAATAACCTAGCATTTAGCCTTTCAGGATATTTTGTAGTTACATGTAGGGATGCGTCATACAATGCTACGGCTAATGACGTGGTGGCTACGGTAGGTACAATCTCAGGCACATCCATTTCATTAGGCACTGGTGTCGTTTTCGATAATAATTGCGATTGGGTAGGCATGGCCTTCGACCCTAATACCCCTAATGTCTTTGTTATTTCCTACAGAGATGCTGCTAATTCTAGTTATGGTACAACTATAGTAGGTACTGTATCAGGTACTTCAATTTCATTTGGAAGCCCCGTGGTGTTTAACACAGCAAACTCCACTTATTGTGATGTTATATTTGACGCTACCAGCTCAAAGTTTGTGATTACATACAAAGATTACCTCACAAATAGAGCAGCCTCTATACTGGGGCAATTAGCCATTCCCTACGTCACCAACCTAACAGCAACCAACTTCGTAGGAACCTCAACAGCCGCCTACACTAATGGTCAAACAGCGTCCATTATGCTACAGGGCGGTGTATCTGATAACCAAACAGGTTTAACAATAGGCTCAACTTACTACGTCCAACAAGATGGTACGCTAGCCACAACAGCAGATAGTATATCTGTGGTAGCTGGCAAAGCCCTCTCTGCAACATCACTTTTACTTAAAGGATATTAAAACTTATGAAGACAATTATCGAAACATCAACCAACCTATCCAAGTACACCTTTGATGATGCACATGACTTAGTAATTAGTGCTGACAACATCACTTGCCCGCACTTCATTATTGGTGACATGAACTCCTCCAACGCGACACTCATTGAAGGTGTTACACCTCCAGCCGATTGGGTAGGGTGCAAGTACACTTACGCTGACAGCACTTGGGCTATCAACCCTAACTATGTTGAGCCAGAAGACGAAACGGAGGACTAATGCTGTCTTCACCACTTGAGCTATACCCAATACACATTAGCCCAACAACGGCTCCTGTTGGTATGGCTCTAGTGGTCGAGCCAAAGGTAATCCGCGAACGCGACTATATGTGTGTGCAACCAGCGAGTAAGCCTTACACGGCTATGCGCTATAGCACCCTACACTGGGTGGCTAAATGCTAATCGAGCTAGCGGCAGCCAATGCGGCCTTTGCTATTATCAAGAAGACTCTCTGTAATGGTAAAGAGTTGCTTGACGCTGGTAAGGCTGTCACTGATTACTTCGGCGCGTCTAGTGCGATAAGCAAAGAGGTGGCCACCAAGGGCAAGGGTTCAGCGCTTGAAGCTTACCAAGCTCAACAGCAGTTAATGCGTCAGGAAGAAGAACTAAAGCAAATGCTCAACAAACAATCCCTGATGGGTTATCACGACTTCCTTCAATTTAAGGCTCAGTTTGCCCGTGACCAGAAGGAAGCAGCTAAAGTTCAGGCTCGAAAGAAGTATCAACGTGCAGCGGCAATAGAAGAAGCATTAACTCTGGGCATAAAAGTTATGGCTGGCTTATTAATTACTGTTGCTGCGCTATTCGGTGCGGCTATTTATTTGAGATGAAGACTATGGATAACCGACCACTGACGGACGCCGAGAAAAACGAAATCGCAGAGCTGGCCGCAGACAAAGCCTATGCTAGATTTTATTCAGCAGTTGGTGAAAGCATCGTCAAGAAAGCCCTATGGGTGTTGGGTGCTGGCGCTATGACCGCGTGGTATCTGCTATCCCATGGCGAGGTTCCTAAATGAGTTTTAAATTCGGGCAGTCTTCACTCAACCATCGAGCAGGCGTAGACCCTCGCTTAATTGAGATCTCAGATCGTGCTATTGCGTTATCTCCTATTGATTTTGGTGTGCCTCAGCTTGGTGGCTTGCGGTCAGCTACAGATCAAGCCCAACTGTTCACAGCAGGCAAGTCTAAATGCGACGGCAGGGTTAACCTATCCTACCACCAATCAGCCAAAGCACTTGATGTGTACGCTTACGTTGACGGCAAAGCCAGTTGGGAGAAAGAGCATTTGGCCTTAATCGCTGCGGCTATGTTGCAGGCGGCAAATGAATTAGGTCACAACAAGCTAGAGTGGGGCGGTCTTTGGAAGGGCTTCGTTGATATGCCGCACTTCCAGCTAGGAGATTAATATGGGTATCTTAAATAGCATCTTCGGTAGTGGTGATGTAATCAGTAAAGGCATGGATCTGATCGACTCATTCCATGACAGCGAGACAGAGATGATCGAAGCCAAGACCAAGGCTAAGACCGATTTAATGGCTGCCTACGCGCCGTTTAAGATAGCCCAACGCTACTTAGCCCTAATGTTTGGCGGCACTTATATCATCACCTATGGCCTTGTAATTGTGATGATGTTTATGGATAAAGACGTAACCGCAGTCAAAGGCATCCTATCCGAGTTTCAAATTGATTGGATTATGCTCAGTATTGTCATGTTCTACTTTGGCGGTGGCCTAGCCGACAGTGTGATGAAGAAAAAGTAATTCGCCTACCCAGTTTGAAGTAGCACAATTTAATAACCCACCTCTAAGATGTCTGGCCACAGGGTCGGCTCAGTTGTGGGCGTACAAAAATAGCTGAATGTTTCAGCGTTAAATAGGAGAGCCATCATGGCCCTTGGTTTTGAAAATCCAGAAAAGAATGCGCCACTGCCACAGGTGAACGCGCCGACGCTACAAGGCCCGACATCGCGCCAAGTGTCGTCGGATGAAACCGTAGCTGGCCAGATGGACAAGATATTATCCTCTAACTCCCCGCTGCTTCAACGTGCTAAAACTCGCGCTGCCCAGGCGGCGAACAGTCGCGGGTTGCTTAACAGCTCAATGGGTGTGCAAGCTGGCGAAGAAGCGGTTCTAACCACGGCGATGCCGATGGCTCAGCAAGCCGCCACTGCTTACAATCAACAAGGTTTGGCGAATCAAAACGCACAGAACCAGTTTTCATCCGCTGCCAATAAGTACAGTACAGATTCTGCGATGGATCAACAGCGATATGGACAGGGCTTCCAGCTTGCAGAGCAGCAATATGGGCAGCAGACGGGTACTGGTGCTTATGGGGGTCAGGGTTTGATTGGCGCGAACTTACAAAGCCAACTTGCACTGCAACAGAGTCGACAGTCCCACGATGCAACTCAATCCCAGTTGGGTAGAGAACAACAGACTGCGTTACAGCAAGGGCAACAAGGCTTCGCCTCTGGTGAATCTGCACTGGGTAGAGCGCAACAGACTGCGTTACAGCAAGGGCAACAAGGCTTCGCCTCTGGTGAATCTGCACTGGGTAGAGCGCAACAGCAGAACCTACTCGCGTCTGAGCAAGCCTATGGGGCTACGCAATCCCAGTTGGGTAGAGAACAACAGACTGCGCTACAGCAAGGGCAACAAGGCTTCGCCTCTGGTGAATCTGCAC
>OBMK010000314.1_pt1 | contig 46838 bp, 57 predicted proteins | sample 1539081 | NCBI WGS metagenome assembly OBMK01 (sample SAMEA3355528, study PRJEB22509) | marine metagenome | biome: marine; feature: river plume; material: water | place: USA | collected 2010-08-07 | depth 0.5 m | reverse complement strand
CAACGTGAAAAAGAGATCAAGTTGCGTCAGAAAGACGCTGAAGCAGAACTTAAGCAGCTCGAAAAAGATGGCGCAAAAGAGAGTGACATCCGTGCGCGTCAGAAGTTGATTGACAAAGACATTCAGATGATCGGTGATCGACACACGAAAGATCTCGACCGTCTCGAGCGTGCGTTTGAAACCTTCCAAAAGCTTCATCCGCGAATGATCATTGACGACGAAGAACTTTGGCGTGAAATCAAAGATCGCTACGAAGATTATTTCACTGGTGGCACCGGTGCAGAAGCGATCAAGGTTTTGATCGACACAATCGACTTTGATTCCGAAGAAGTAATTTTGCGCGACGCAATCATGAACGGTTTGAATGGCAAGCCGCTCTCGACACAGCGCAAGCAAAAGGCGATTAAGCGTTTGAAGATTGTTGCTTCGTTCAACCGTCGCGACAGCGATGCGCGATTGGTCAACAATCCAAAAGCGATGATCCTTGATGTGATTCCAGTGATTCCGCCAGAGTTGCGCCCGATGGTGCAACTTGACGGTGGTCGCTTTGCAACTTCAGACTTGAACGACCTTTATCGCCGTGTGATCAACCGCAACAACCGTTTGAGCCGTCTGCTCGAATTGGGTGCGCCAGAGATCATCGTCAACAACGAAAAGCGAATGTTGCAAGAAGCAGCCGACGCGTTGTTCGACAACGGTCGTCGTGGTCGTCCTGTAAGTGGTCCGGGTAACCGTCCACTCAAGTCACTTTCAGATGGCTTGAAGGGCAAGCAAGGTCGATTCCGTCAAAACTTGTTGGGCAAGCGCGTTGACTACTCGGGTCGTTCAGTAATCGTGGCTGGTCCGACACTGCGTTTGCAGCAGTGCGGTCTGCCAAAACTGATGGCACTCGAATTGTTCAAACCATTCGTAATGAAGCGTCTTGCTGATCAGCAACTTGCACAGAACATCAAGTCCGCTAAGCGCATGGTTGAGCGTCGTCGTCCGCAAGTTTGGGACGTGCTTGAAGAAGTGATCAAAGAACATCCGGTATTGCTTAACCGCGCACCGACTCTTCACCGCCTCGGAATTCAAGCGTTCGAGCCAGTGCTCGTAGAGGGTAAAGCAATTCACTTGCACCCACTTGTTTGCACCGCATTCAACGCCGACTTCGACGGTGACCAAATGGCAGTTCACTTGCCGCTCTCAGTTGAAGCGCAAGCAGAAGCACGAGTTTTGATGCTTTCAGCGAACAACATTTTGTCACCAGCTTCTGGTCGACCAATTGTTACTCCACAACAAGACCTTGTAATCGGTGGCTTTTATTTGACACGTGATGATGCTGGTTTGACCGGCGAGGGTCGCGTCTTCAAGTCGATGTGGGAGATCACTCGTGCTCTTGACGAAGGTGGCCTCAAACTTCACGCCAAGATCAAGGTGCTTGAAAAAGCCGAAGACGGTAGTTCAACATATTTCGAAACAACTGCAGGTCGCATGTTGTTCGAAGAAGTGTTGCCTGCAGACTTCTCGAAGCAGTTTGGTCACATCACAGCACCGGTAAAGAAAAAAGAATTCGGTGTGATTGTAGAACGACTCAGCGACAACTATCCAAAGGCTGTAATTGCTTCGTCGCTCGATGCGATTAAGAACCTTTGCTATCGCTACGCGTCGCAATCAGGTTTGACAGTTTCTGTTGATGACGTAAAGACGCCGGTTGCCAAGCGTGGCATTCTCGACGACTACGAAAAGCAAGCAGAAAAAGTCGAGAACCAGTTCCGTCGCGGAATCATCACCGATGGTGAGCGTCGTAGCCAAGAAGTGCGAATTTGGACTGCTGCAACTTCAGATGTTCAGCAAGCCATGGAAAAAGAGTTCAAAGAATTGCGCTTCAATCCAGTCGACATGATGATCAACTCTGGTGCTCGTGGAAACATGACCCAGATGCGTCAGATTGCAGGTATGCGTGGTCTCGTAGCCAACCCTCGTGGTGACATGATTCCTCGTCCGATCAAGAGCAACTTCCGTGAAGGTTTGCAAACTCTTGAATACTTCATTGCAACTCCAGGTGCTCGAAAAGGCCTTGTAGACACTGCTTTGCGTACTGCCGACTCGGGTTATTTGACCCGCCGTTTGCATGACGTTGCTCAAGAGTTGATCGTTCGTGAAGACGATTGCGGTACGACACTTGGTGTTTGGGTAGAAAACGTTGGGGCAGATACTGCCAACACTCGTGCCTACCTAGAGACGAAGCTGTTCGGTCGCGCGTTGCTCAACGACATTGAACTTTCAGACGGCTCAGTCATGCCACGTAACACAATCGTTGGCGACGAAGAGATGGCGACGTTGCGAAACGACTCGAAGGTGACACGAGTTCGTGTGCGTTCAGTTGTAACTTGCGACGCCGAAGTTGGCGTTTGCGCAAAGTGCTACGGACGTTCATTGGCAACCGGCAAAGACATCGAACTTGGTGAAGCAGTAGGTGTAATTGCTGCACAATCAATCGGTGAGCCTGGTACTCAGTTGACCATGCGTACCTTCCACACAGGTGGTGTTGCAGGAAAAGACATCGCTGGTGGTTTGCCACGAGTAGTTGAACTCTTCGAAGCACGCAATCCAAAAGGTTCTGCTCGACTTGTTCCAGTAAATGGAGTTGTCCGAATTCTCGAAGACGAGGGCAAGGGCATTCCAATCAAGTTCATCGATGATCAAGGCGCAGAGCTCGAAATCATTTTGCCAACCGGCAGTCGTCCACTTGTAAAAGATGGACAAAATGTTGAAGCGGGCGACCGTGTCACTGACGGCCCATTGGATCCAAAAGAACTGATGCAGATCAAAGGTATTCGTGAGACACAGCAGTATCTCGTCGAAGAAGTGCAAAGGGTTTATCGCGACCAAGGTGTAGCGATTCACGACAAGCACATCGAGTTGATTGTTCGTCAAATGACTCGACGCGTCAGCGTTCAAGAGCCAGGCGACACTCACTTCTTGCCAGGTCATCGTGCGGACTCGAAAGATTTCCGTGATGTCAACCGTGCAATTGTTGAAGCAGGCAAGAAGCCAGCCGAAGGTCGTCCAGAGTTGATGGGTATCACGAAGGCTTCGTTGGCAACTGAGTCTTGGTTGTCGGCAGCGTCTTTCCAAGAAACAACTCGAGTACTGACTGAAGCCGCAATTGATGGCAAGTCAGATCACCTGGTTGGTCTGAAAGAAAACATCATCATCGGTAAGTTGATCCCAGCCGGTACCGGAATGGATCGTTACAACTTGTTTGATGTCAGCGCGCCAGATTACGTGCCGATGCCTTATTACTCAAGCGACGACGAAGCTGACCCAGCGGCATACTTGGCTGGTCTGCAAGGTAACTATGTTGCCGATGAGCAGGCTGACGAGATTGTTGCCGAGTCAGATGAAGTTGTAGCGCAGACAGTTGAAACCGAGTCTGTCCAAGACGTCGCTGATTCAGGCCTTTCAGCCGAATTAGACGGCGGTTCAGATAGCGAGATTGCTCAATAGACGGTCAATAGCCGAGTCTTGGCAGGTTGCCGAGACGAGGCGTTGAACCGTAGTATTCACTGTCCCGTTTGGGGTGGTTTTGAATAGTCAGTTTTCATTAAAGCAATTTCAGAAAAGGTCGTTTGCGTGCCCACAATTCAACAGTTGATCCGTCAGGGTCGAAGCTCGAAGTCTTCAAAGACTAAGACGCCTGCGCTCAAGGGTTCTCCTCAACGTCGTGGTGTATGCACCCGCGTTTTCACGACTACTCCAAAGAAGCCAAACTCAGCGTTGCGCAAAGTTGCCCGAGTTCGTTTAACAAGTGGTGTTGAAATTACCGCCTATATTCCGGGCGAGGGCCACAACTTGCAAGAGCACTCGATCGTGCTTGTGCGCGGTGGTCGTGTTCGTGACTTGCCAGGTGTTCGTTACAAAGTTATTCGCGGCGCACTTGATGCTGCTGGCGTAAAAGATCGTAAGCAATCGCGCAGTAGCTACGGCGCGAAGAAGAAATAAAGGATTGATTCATGCCACGTAAAGGTCCAGTCGCGCGTCGCGAATTCGCAGCAGATCCGGTTTATCGCTCAGCGCTCGTAACTCAAATCGTCAACAAAGTGATGTTGCACGGCAAAAAGAGCATCGCTGAATCAATTGTTTATGACGCAATGAAAGTCATGGAAGCAAAAATGGGCGCCGAGCCGCTTACTGCAGTTAAGCGCGCAGTCGACAATGTGAAGCCACCGCTAGAAGTTCGCAGTCGTCGTGTTGGTGGCGCAACATATCAAGTTCCGGTTGAAGTGCGACCACGTCGTGCGACAACATTGGCAATTCGTTGGATCGTTGAAAACGCACGCAGTCGCCGTGAGAAGACAATGGCCGAGTGTCTTGCAAGTGAATTGATGGACGCTTCAAATGGTCTTGGCGCATCGATGAAAAAGCGCGAAGACATGCAGAAGATGGCCGAGTCGAACAAAGCGTTCGCTCACTACCGCTGGTAATCAGCAGAACGAATTAATAGGTACACCCCCATGCCATCACGCGAGTATCCACTTGAAAAGTACCGAAATATCGGCATCATGGCGCACATTGACGCCGGCAAGACAACTACTACCGAGCGAGTTCTTTACTACACCGGCAAGACATACAAGATCGGCGAAGTGCACGAAGGTGCAGCCGTCATGGACTTCATGGTGCAAGAGCAAGAGCGCGGCATCACAATTACTTCGGCTGCAACAACTGCAGTTTGGCGTGGTCATCGCATCAACATCATTGACACCCCAGGTCACGTTGACTTCACGATTGAAGTAGAACGATCACTGCGTGTTCTTGACGGTGCCGTCGCGGTGTTCGACTCGGTTGCTGGTGTTGAGCCACAAACCGAAACCGTGTGGCGTCAGGCCAACAAATACAAGGTTCCGCGTATGTGCTTTATCAACAAAATGGACCGCACGGGCGCAAATTTCTATCGCACACTGGACATGATCAAAGACCGCCTCTCAGCGGTGCCTGCTGTTTTGCAATTGCCATATGGCGGGGAAGCCAACTTCAAGGGCTTGATTGACATCGTCAAAATGAAGTCAATTGTTTGGGACGGCGACGAGAAAGATTCTGAATATCACGAAGAAGAAATTCCGGCCGAGTACCTCGACAAGGCCAAGCAGTATCGCGCCGAGTTGTTAGACCTTGTTGCGTCAGAGGACGAACAATTGATGGAGAAGTTCTTGCTCAACGACAATCTCAGCGAAGAAGATCTTCGCATGGGCATTCGCAAGGGCACTTTGGCTTTCAGTTTCGTGCCAATTCTTTGTGGTTCAGCTTTCAAAAATAAAGGCGTACAGCAGATGTTGGACGCAGTTGTCGACTACATGCCGTGTCCTTTGGACATTCCACCTGCAATTGGTACCAGCACAAACGGTGACGAAAACTTGACACGCGAAGCCGACGAGAAAGCACCTTTCGCAGCACTTGCGTTCAAGATTGTTGCTGACCCGTTTGGCCGCTTGACATACTTCCGCGTTTATTCGGGCACGATCACCAAAGGTGATGAAGTTTTCAACTCAGTAAAAGAAAAGCGTGAGCGCGTCGGCCGTTTGTTGTTGATGCATGCGAACCAACGTGAAGACATTGAATTCGCAATGGCAGGCGACATCGTCGCTGGCCTTGGCTTCAAAGACGTAACCACCGGTGACACTCTTTGCGATCGTGGAAATCCAATCGTCCTCGAACGCATGATTTTCCCAGAACCAGTTATCCACGTTGCCATTGAGCCGAAAACAAAGAATGACCAAGACAAACTTGGTAAAGCGTTGAAGTCATTGTCTGACGAAGACCCAACATTCAGAGTTCGAACCGACGAAGAAACAGGTCAAACTGTAATTTCAGGAATGGGCGAGTTGCATCTTGAAATTCTTGTCGACCGCATGCAACGCGAGTTCGCAGTTGATGCAACAGTTGGTAAGCCACAAGTTGCTTATCGCGAGACTGTAACCAGGAAGATTGAAAACATCGAATACCGACACATCAAACAAACTGGTGGTTCGGGTCAATTCGCAGTTGTAAAAGTCACCATTGAACCGAGTGGTCCTGGTGGCGGTTATCAGTTCGAAGATGAAATCACCGGCGGCCGTATTCCGCGCGAATACATTCAGCCAGTGAACCAAGGTATTCAGTCGGCGCTTGACGCTGGTGTGCTCGCGGGTTACCCAACAGTGGACGTAAAAGTTTCTTTGGTTGACGGTCAATACCACGATGTGGACTCGAGCGAAATGGCGTTCAAGATCGCTGGTCAAATGGTGTTCCGAAAGGCTGCACAGTTGGCTCGACCGGTCCTTTTAGAGCCGATTATGGCTGTTGAAGTTGTGACCCCAGAGGACTACATGGGCGACGTAATTGGCGACCTTTCAAGCCGCCGAGGCCGCATCGAAGGCATGGAAGCTAACGGAAACGCACAAATCGTCAAGTCGCAGGTTCCGCTTTCCGAAATGTTCGGATACAGTACAGACCTGCGTTCTCGCACTCAAGGGCGTGCGACTTACACGATGCAGTTTCATTCGTATCAGCAAGTGCCCGAAGCAATATCAATCGAAATTATTAAGCGCGTGCGCGGCGAATAGCCGAGTAAGCCAGAGTTTTAACAGTAACCAGCGATAACAGGAGAGAAGAACAATGAGCAAAGCGAAATTTGAGCGCAACAAGCCACACGTCAACATTGGAACGATGGGCCACATTGACCACGGTAAGACAACTCTTACAGCGGCGATTTCAAAGACGCTTGCCAGCAAGGGTCTTGCTGAGTACACACCTTTCGATCAAATCGACAAGGCTCCAGAAGAAAAAGCTCGCGGTATTACGATCTCGATCGCTCACATTGAGTACAACACAGAGAATCGTCACTATGCACACGTTGACATGCCAGGTCACGCTGACTACATCAAGAACATGATCACTGGTGCTGCTCAGGTAGACGGTGCAATCTTGGTAGTTGCTGCAACTGACGGTCCAATGCCACAAACTCGTGAGCACGTGTTGCTCGCAAAGCAAGTCGGTGTGCCATACATCGTCGTTGCGCTCAACAAGTCAGACTCAGTTGAGGACGAAGAAATGTTGCAACTTGTTGAAGAAGAAGTTCGTGACTTGCTCACTTCATACGAGTTCGACGGAAAGAACTGCCCAGTAGTTCGCGTGTCGGCGCTCAAAGCGCTTGAAGGCGATGCTGCTTGGCAAGAAAAGATCATGGAGCTCATGGCTGCATGTGACAAGTCGATTCCAGAGCCAAAGCGTGAACTTGATAAGCCATTCCTCATGCCGATTGAAGACGTATTCACGATCACTGGTCGTGGCACTGTTGTCACCGGCAAAGTTGAGCAGGGCAAAGTACACACAGGCGACGAAATCGAAATCGTTGGTCTTCGTGACACCCAAAAGACTGTTTGCACCGGAGTAGAAATGTTCCGTAAGTTGCTCGACGAAGGTCAAGCAGGCGACAACATTGGTGCGCTTCTTCGTGGTACTAAAAAAGAAGAAGTTGAGCGTGGCCAAGTGTTGTGTGCTCCAGGGTCAATCACCCCGCATACAAACTTTGAAGGTCAGGTTTACGTATTGAAGAAGGAAGAGGGCGGACGCCATAAGCCTTTCTTCAACAACTACCGACCACAGTTCTTCTTTAGAACAACTGACGTAACTGGCACCGTTGAACTTCCTAAGGGAACAGAAATGGTTATGCCTGGCGACAACGTTGTAATGACAGTTGAACTTGGCAAAGCAATTGCCATGGACGAAGGTCTTCGCTTCGCGATTCGTGAAGGTGGCCGCACAGTCGGCGCCGGTCGCGTAATTAAGATCCTCAAGTAGATCGTCAAGAACCGGTTCACGCTGATGGCACAAAGCATCCGTATCCGTCTCAAGGCGTTTGATCACCAGAACATCGACGACTCTGCAAAGAAGATCGTTGAGACTGTGACTCGAACGAGTGCGACGGTGCGTGGACCGATTCCATTGCCAACGGACAAGCATCGTTTCACGGTTATTCGTGGACCACACGTTGACAAAGACTCGCGAGAGCACTTTGAGATGCGAATCCACAAGCGCTTGATCGACATCGTTGATCCAAACGCCAAGACAATTGACAGCCTTCAGCGTTTAGAGTTGCCTGCTGGCGTTGACATCGAAATCAAGATTCAAAACGCCTAAGCAAAGTTAGTCCGTGAAATTCGTCTCTGAGACGAGCAATTTACGCAGCGTTAGTCTTGAATCATGAGCGACTTCAACGAGAACTCGTCAGCTTTTCCACCACCACAGTTGCCGGCTCAACAGCCAAATCAACACGAGTCGCAAAGTTCAAGCAGCGATTCTGCGCCACGCCCACGTCGACGCTTCGGGTTGGTTCTCATTGCAGCTGTTTTTGGTTTGTTCGGCGGCATTATCGGAACTTATATCGCACAAGATGCAAACCTCGTAGATTTGCAGAGCAACGATTCGTCATCGCAGATTACTTCGGCACCAATAGTTGTTTCGTCTGGCGAAAATGAACTTACTGAATCGGCGATCGCCAAAGTGGCAGCGCGTCTAGCCAACAGTGTCGTAACAATCTCGACAACAGTTGAAGAAGACTTCGGTGGCGGTCGTGGAGTAGGCACTGGTGTTGTGTTGACTTCTGATGGCCAAATTCTGACGAATGCGCATGTTGTTGAAGATGCGAGTGAAGTAGTGGTTCGATTCGCGGGCGAAACTGAACCGCGCGTGGCAAAAATTTTGGCCAGCGACTTGGGTAATGATCTTGCACTATTGAAAATCGATGCCACCGGTTTGGTTGCAGCGACTTTCGCCAAGCCAGGCAGCGTGCAAATTGGTGACGCAGTAATTGCAATTGGCTATGCCTTGGCGCTTGATGGTGGGCCGACTGTAACTTCGGGCATTGTTTCGGCGTTGAAGCGCACGATTGAAACAGATTCAGGAGCTCTCAATAGTTTGATTCAGACCGATGCAGCGATTTCATCTGGTAACTCAGGCGGGCCTTTGGTCAACCTCAAGGGTGAAGTGGTCGGCATCAACACAGCAGTCGCCCGGGGTGATTCAACTTCAGCAGCGAACAACATTGGCTTTTCAATTTCTGTAGACGAAGTTTTGATTGTTGTAGAACAGCTGCGCAAACAAGCAAGCGGAGTTGTGCGTGACGATGGATTTCTAGGCGTAGGACTTGCCGCTCGCGAAGACGGCGGTCAAGGAGCAATCATCACTGACGTTCAAGCGGATTCACCCGCGGATAAAGCTGGAATCCTGATAGACGACGTAGTCTTGGCCGTTGATGGTGAGCCAATTGATGGACAAGCAGGTTTAGTAGCTGCGATTCGAGACGCAGAACCCGGCCAAACGGTCAAAATTGAGATACTCAGAGACGGCAAAAGGCTCACTTTTGAGGCGACTTTGATCGCTCGATCTGAATAGTCCAAATTTGTCAGGACCCCTCAAAAATCCTTGATTTTCATCGATTTTTTCGGGTTTTGCCGTTTGGGGACTGCGATCTAGGGGGATAGAGTAAACACTTCGTTAGAAGACCCGATTGGCGCAAGCCGATTGGTTTTTAAACGAAGAGATCAATTCAAAAAATTGATGTCTGTGTGCGCCCGAGAGTTTCGCGGGTACCTCACAGCGAAAAATATAAGAGTGCTCCGCGCGGCCATGGCCTGCGGAGCATTTGTGCGAATAAACGAATTATTTCATTAACAATTTTGAATAAAAAGGGTTTGGCCTTATGGCACAAAAAGCGATCGTCGGCGAAAAGGTCGGCATGACACAAGTTTGGGGTGACGACCAACGAGTCGTGCCTGTAACTGTGCTGCGCATTGAGCCAGCTCGCATCGTGCAGGTAAAAACAGGTTTGACTGACGGCTATACAGCGTTGCAAGTAACTTACGGCCAACGCGATGCCAAAAAAATGAACAAGGCAGAAGCGGGGCAGTACGCACCAAAGAGCGGCACGCGCAATGTTGCAGCCGGACGTCGACTTGTTGAGTTGCGTCTTGATTCAGTAGACGGTTTCGAAATTGGCCAAGAGATCAAAGTCGACACTTTGGCAGTTGGCGAGCGAGTTGACGTAACAGCGGTGAGTCGCGGTAAAGGTTTCGCCGGAACGATGAAGCGCCACAACTTCGGTGGTCAAGGCGCGAGTCACGGTAACCACAAGCACCATCGTGCTCCTGGTTCAATTGGTTCTTGCACATTCCCAGGCCGAGTGTTCAAAGGTTTGCGAATGTCGGGTCACATGGGTCACCAACAAGTAACGACTTTGAATCTTGAAGTAGTGCAAGCAGATCTTGAGCGCAACTTGTTGCTCGTCAAAGGTTCGGTTCCGGGTCCAAACGGTGGCGTTGTGATTATTCGTAACGCCGTCAAGGGTAAGGCCAAGGAGTAGTCATGGCAAAGATTGAAATGAAAAATGCTGCAGGCAAGAAAGCATCTTCAGTTGAAGTTTCTGATTCGGTTTTCGGCATCACGCCAAACATTCCGGTCTTGCACCAAGTTGTTGTTGCTCAGCTTGCGCACCGTCGCTCGGGCACACAGAGTACAAAAACTCGCTCAGAAGTTCGTGGTGGCGGTAAGAAGCCGTTCAAGCAAAAGGGCACCGGTAACGCCCGTCAAGGTTCGATTCGTGCACCGCATTTCAGTGGTGGCGGTGTCGCACTCGGACCAAAACCTCGTAAGTACTCGCAGCGCACACCAAAGAAGATGGTTCAACTCGCTTTGCGTTCAGCTCTCTCAGATCGCATGAGCGAAAACAAAGTAGTGGTTGTTGAAGAGTGGAGCTTTGCAGAGCCAAGCACCAAGTCGGCAACGGCAGCCCTTAAGAGCATCGGTGTTTCAGAGCGCGTTTTGATCGTGCTCGAGCGCAAAGACGAGACCGCATGGAAGAGCTTCCGCAATCTCAAACAAGTTCAAGTGTTGAGCACTGCCGAACTCAACGCCTACGACATTTTGTGCAATGACTGGATCGTCTTCACCAAGGCGAGCTTGCCAACGATGGAGGCTGCAAAGTGAAAGACCCACGCGACATTATTCTGCGCCCAGTTGTTAGCGAGAAGAGTTACTCGTTGATTGACAAGGGAACATACACATTCGAAGTTCACCCATTGGCCACAAAGCCAGAGATTCGCGATGCGGTTCAATCAATTTGGGGTGTGAAGGTTCGACGCGTAAACACGATCAACCGTTTGGGCAAGCGCCGCATTACTCGTGGCACGAACCGCATTGGTGTTCGTGACGGATCGAAGCATGCACTTGTGACTTTGGAAGCGGGAAATCAGATCCCGTTGTTTGAGAACTAATTAAAAGGACGACCCAAGATGCCAATTCGTAAACGCCGCCCGACCAGCCCTGGTCGCCGCTTTCAAACTGTTTCAGACTTCAGTGAGATCACTAAGTCGACACCAGAAAAATCATTGTTGGCACCGAAGCCATCTCGCGGCGGTCGCAACTCAGCAGGTCGAATTACCTCGCGTCACCAAGGTGGCGGCCACAAACAGCAATATCGAATGGTTGACTTCAAGCGCGGCAAAGATGACTGCGTTGCAAAAGTAGCCGCAATTGAATATGACCCGAACCGCACTTGTCGAATTGCATTGTTGCATTACGCCGACGGAACAAAGGCATACATTCTTGCGCCAAAAGGTTTAGAAGTCGGCGCAAAAGTCGAGAGCGGCCCAAAGGCCGACATCATTGTCGGCAATGCGTTGCCACTTCGATACATGCCAGTTGGTACAACAGTGCACAACATTGAAATGCGTCCTGGTCAAGGTGGCAAAATTGCCCGCTCAGCCGGAATGGCAGTGCAGCTTGTGGCAAAAGAAGGACTTTATGCAACTTTGCGTATGCCTTCGAGCGAAATGCGTCGAATTCCAATTGACTGTCGTGCAACTGTTGGCGAAATCGGCAACGCAGAACACGAGCAGATCAAGATTGGTAAAGCCGGTCGTAATCGTTGGAAGGGTGTTCGTCCACAATCACGCGGTGTTGTAATGAACCCAGTCGACCACCCACTCGGTGGTGGCGAAGGTAAAACTTCGGGCGGTCGTCCACCTGTTTCACCTTGGGGTAAGCCAGAACGTCGTACTCGCGACAAGAACAAGTCTTCACAACAGATGATTGTTCGTCGTCGCCGATCAGGAAAGTCAAGAGGTTAACTAAATGTCACGCAGTCTTAAAAAAGGTCCATTTGTTGATGAGCACCTTCTCAAGAAGCTCGACGAGATGAACGCCAGTGGCGATCGCAAAGTGATCAAGACCTGGTCACGTCGTAGCACGATCATTCCAGACATGCTCGGTCACACATTTGCCGTTCATGACGGACGCAAACACGTGCCTGTTTATGTAACTGAGTCGATGGTTGGCCACAAACTCGGTGAGTTCTCACCAACACGTACTTTCAAGTTTCACCAGAGCCAAGAAAAAGCAGCTGCAGCAGCAGCCGCGGCAGCAGGTAAACCATGACCGGTCCAAAACTCAACGAAGCAACTCGCGTTGCTGGTGTCTCAAGTGGCTATCGCGCTTCAGCGCGTTTTGCTCGTTTGTCGCCATCAAAGGTGCGCGTTGTGTTGAACCTTGTGCGCGGCATGGACGTTCGTTCGGCCGACAACTTGTTGCAATTGACAGATCGTGACTCGGCTCACATCGTGCGCAAACTTTTGGCATCGGCAGTGGCCAATGCAACCAACAACTTCTCGCAAAACGCCGAAGAGCTCTACATCAAGGCTTGCTACGCCGATGGTGGCCCGACTTTGAAGCGATTCCGTCCTCGCGCTAAAGGTAGTTCGGCCGCAATTTTCAAGCGCACAAGTCACGTCACAATCGTGGTTGACAAATTGAGCGATGCTGCACTTGCAGTTCGCGAAATACAAAGTGAATCACGCGGTGGAGCCCAGGCTTCACAACGTCGCAGCCGTGTTGAAGCAAGCCGTGCACGGGCTCAAAAATCAAAAGAAGCATCGACTGACGCTGAAGTGTCAGATGATGCCGAAAACGAAACAGCGACGGAGAAGTAAATGGGCCAAAAGATCAATCCATACGGCTTTCGCCTTGGTGTAACAACCGACTGGAAGAGCAAGTGGTTCAGCACCAAGGATTACAAGGCGTATCTCACCGAAGACTGGAAGATTCGCGACTATCTCAAAGTGCAACTCTCAGATGCTGCTGTAAGCCGCATTGAAATTGAGCGCACTCGTGACAAGCTTCGAATTGACGTTCACACTGCACGTCCAGGAATTGTGATTGGTCGCAAAGGTCAAAAGGCCGAAGAACTTCGCGCCGGTCTCACTGCGTTGACAGGTAACAACAAAGTTCAATTGAACATCACCGAAATTCGCGACGCCGAACTTGATGCAGCACTTGTTGCTCAGGGTGTTGCAGACCAGTTGGTGAACCGAATTGCTTTCCGTCGTGCAATGAAGCGTGCGGTACAAAACGCGCAGAAGCAAGGCGTTCAAGGTATTCGTGTTCAGTGTTCAGGTCGTCTTGGTGGTGCAGAAATGTGCCGTCGTGAGTGGTATCGCGAAGGTCGCGTTCCGCTACACACACTTCGCGCGAACATTGACTATGGCTTCCGTGAAGCTGCAACAACTGCTGGTCGAATCGGAATCAAAGTTTGGCTCTACAAGGGCGAGATTCTTCCTTACAAAGCACAGACTGACGATCGCATTGCGCGAGAAGCAGCGATGGCAGCCGGCGAGACATCGGGTCATTCTGATGCTGCTCGCAAAGTAGTGACATCAGCTGGTCCGAAAGCCGCTGAAGTTGACGACGTGGCATTGGCTCCGTTGGTCAAAGAAGCTGACCCAGAGTTCGAGCGCTTGTTGGACGAAGAAGAAGATATTCAACGTCGTAGTCATGACAGCCACGAAACTCCTCACTTTAAGCGAGAGGTATAAAGAGTCATGTTAGAACCACGCAAAGTTAAGCACCGCAAGCAACACCGCGGTCGTATGAACGGCGTTTCAAAGGGTGCGAACGAACTCGCATTCGGCGAATACGGCATTCAAGCCCTTGAACCGGGTTGGATCACTGCGCGTCAGATTGAAGCGTCACGTATTGCGATGACACGTCACATTAAGCGCGGCGGAAAAGTTTGGATCAACGTGTTTCCAGATAAATCGGTTACCAAGAAGCCTGCAGAAACTCGCATGGGTTCGGGCAAAGGTAACCCAGAGTTGTGGGTAGCTGTTGTGAAGCCAGGTCGCGTTTTGTTTGAGCTCTCTTACCCAACTGCCGCAACTGCGCATCAGGCTTTGAGTCGTGCAGCGCAGAAATTGCCGATCAAAACCCGCATTATTTCTCGAAATGAGGCGATCTGACATGGCACGCGAACTGACCGAACTTCGTGAGATGGATCTCGCAACACTTGTAGAAGAGTTGCGCGCTACAAAGCAAGAAGCACTTAATCTTCGTTTTCGTAATGCAACGGGTCAACTTGATGACACTGCGGCAATCACGAAAGCACGTCGTCAAATCGCCCGAATCAGCATGTTGATTCGTGAGCGAGAAATTGTCGCTGCAGAAGCTGCAGGGAAGTGAGCAAGATCATGGCCGAAGCAACACCAGTTACACCAGAGCGCAACCTTCGCAAATCGCGAGAGGGCGTAGTCGTGTCGAACAAGATGAACAAGACGATTGTGATTGCAATTGTTGAGCGCATTCGTCACAAGAAGTACGAAAAGTTTGTTACACGAACAAAGAAGCTTTACGCGCACGATGAGGCCAACGACGCAAAAATTGGCGATCGCGTTCGCGTTATGGAAACTCGCCCAATGTCAAAACTCAAGCGTTGGCGCGTAGTCGAGATTTTGGAGCGTGCAAAGTGATTCAACAAGAAACCCGACTCCGCGTTGCTGATAACAGCGGTGCGCGTGAAGTTCTCGTGATCAAGGTGCTCGGCGGTACACGTCGTCGTTATGCATCAATCGGCGATGTCTTCATTGGCACTGTAAAAGATGCAATCCCAGGTGCGGCAGTTAAAAAAGGTGAAGTTGTTCGCTGTGTTGTTGTACGCGTGGCGAAAGAAAAGCGTCGACCTGATGGCAGTTACATCAAGTTTGACGAGAACGCTGCAGTCTTGATCAAAGAAGATTTGACCCCGCGTGGAACCCGAATTTTCGGACCAGTCGGACGAGAGTTGCGCGACAAAAAGTTCATGCGAATTATTTCGCTTGCTCCGGAGGTGTTGTGACATGAAGCTTAAAAAAGGTGACAGCGTGATTGTGATCGCGGGCAAAAACAAGGGTGCGACCGGCACAATTTCGGCCGTACTTCCAGCCAAGAACAAAGTAATCATCGACAAAGTAAATGTGGCCAAGCGCCACACGGTTGCTCGTGGTCAAAACACCAAGAGCGAGATTGTTGAAAAGCCAATGCCAATTCATGCTTCAAACGTGATGATTAACAACGGTGGCGGGCGATCGAAGATTGGCTACAAAGTCGACAAAAAAGGCAAGAAAATACGAATTGCCAAGAAAACCGGAGCAGAGATCTAATGGCTGCAGCAACTAAATACATGCCGCGCATGAAAGCGCACTATTTGAATGCAGTTCGAGCTGACTTGATGAAGCAGCTTGAATTGACCAACCCAATGCAGGTTCCAACGATCGAGAAGATCGTGATCAACATGGGTGTTGGTCGTGCCACTCAACAAGCCTCGTTGCTTGATGGTGCGGTTGCCGACTTGACTGCGATTAGCGGTCAGAAACCATTGATCACAAAGTCACGAATCGCGATTGCGTCATTTAAGTTGCGCGAAGACCAAGCAATTGGTTGCAAAGTGACGATGCGTGGCGACCGTATGTGGGAGTTCTTCGACCGCTTGTTGTCGGTTGCGATTCCACGTATTCGTGACTTCCGAGGTCTCTCGGGTAAGTCGTGGGACGGAAACGGCAACTACACATTTGGTTTGACAGAGCAACTCGCGTTCATCGAAGTTCGCATCGATCAAGTTGACGTACCTCGCGGTATGGACATCACGATCGTGACGAGCGCAAATAGCGATTTAGCAGGAAAGGCACTTCTTGATGCTTTTGGCTTTCCATTCCGCAAGGGCGAAGTACCAGCATCTGTAACTAAAGCCAAGAAGTCGAAGAAGAAATAATTTTACGGAACTAACGGAGACCTATTTATATGGCAAAAAAATCACTCAGGATTAAAGCAGAGGCAAAGCCAAAGTTCAAGGTACGCGGTTATACCCGCTGCCAACGTTGTGGCCGAACTCGTTCGGTTTACAAGAAGTTTGGTTTGTGTCGTTTGTGCTTCCGCGAGCTTGCGCACGCTGGTGAGATTCCTGGTATCACAAAGGCAAGTTGGTAACCGCCCATGATGACTGACCCAATCGCCGACATGCTCACACGCATTCGTAACGGAAACGTTGCGATGCGCAATGAAGTGCTTATGCCTGCGTCGAAACAAAAGTCTGCTCTTGCAGAAGTTCTCAAGCGTGAAGGTTTCATTGCAGATTATGCAGTGGTCCAAGACACTGAAGGTTCTGGCAAGGCATTGAAGATCACAATGAAATATGGTTCAGATCGTCAACGCACGATCTCTGGAATCAAGCGAATTTCAACACCAGGCTTGCGCGTTTATCGTGCAGCGACCGAAGTGCCACGTGTACTTGGTGGTCTTGGAGTAGCAGTTTTGTCAACAAGTCACGGACTCATGACGGACCGCGAAGCGCGCAAGCGCAACGTTGGTGGCGAAGTCATGTGTTTCGTGTGGTAATTAGAAAGTCGAACGGAGAAACAAAATGTCACGCATAGGAAAATCAGCACTCGCAGTGCCGACAGGGGTCGAAGTAACGATCTCTGGCGCAGCAGTGACGATCAAAGGTCCAAAAGGCACTTTGAAGCGAGACCTCCCGGTTGGTGTTTCTGCACGTCGCGAAGAAAACAATTTGTTCGTTGATCGAGCAAATGACGAGCGCGACGCTCGATCACGACATGGTTTGGCTCGCACTTTGTTGTCCAACATGATTATTGGTGTAACTCAGGGATACACGAAGGCGCTCGATATTCAAGGCGTTGGTTACCGTGCAGAAGCACAGGGTCCAAACAAGTTGAAGTTGGCACTTGGTTTTTCTCACCCGATCGTCTACACAGCGCCTGAAGGCGTGACTTTTGAAGTAACTGCACAAACACAAATCGTTATCAAGGGCAATGACAAAGAAGCTGTCGGCCAAGTTGCAGCAAACATTCGTAACATGCGCAAACCAGAGCCTTACAAGGGCAAGGGTGTTCGTTACTTGAACGAGCGTGTCCGTCGCAAGGCCGGCAAGACCGGCAAGAAGTAAATAGGAGACTGACTTAACCATGGCTAACACAGCAGCAAAACGACACTCAGGACGCTTGCGTCGTCAGCGACGCGTGCGCAAAAAGATTCATGGCACTGCAGAACGTCCACGTTTGGCAGTTTTCCGTAGCAACAAGCACTTGTCAGCACAGTTGATCGACGACGATGCCGGCCGAACTATTGCGGCTGCATCTTCGCTTGAAGCTGACTTTCGTAAATCAGGATCTGGTTCAACAGTCGAGGCTGCAGCGCGAGTCGGCAAGGCCGTTGCGCAACGCGCCAAACAGGCCGGAGTTACAAAAGTTGTTTATGACCGCGGTGGATTTTTGTACCACGGTCGTATTGCAGCAGCAGCGCAAGCTGCCCGAGAAGAAGGCTTGGAGTTCTAAATGACCGATGTAAATCAGATTCCTGCAATTCCTGGCACAGAAGAGACCGGTCGTCGTGAACGCCGCGATCGTCGTGAACCACGCGAGAAGCGTGAGCCACGTCCGCCAGCAAAGGTCGGAGAAATCGGCGAGTCTCGCGTTGTGCACATCAATCGTGTAGCCAAAGTTGTTAAGGGTGGTCGTCGGTTCTCGTTTACCGCACTTGTTGTAGTTGGCGATCGCAACGGCCGAGTTGGTCTTGGATACGGCAAAGCAAAAGAAGTGCCATTGGCTATTCAAAAGGGCACTGAAGAGGCAAAGCGAAATATTTTTCATGTGGCTCTTGCAGGAACAACGATCACGCACGCAACAATCGGCGTTAATGGTGCTGGTCGCGTAATGCTGAAGCCAGCAGCGCCTGGTTGCGGTGTTATCGCCGGTGGTGCAGCACGAATCATTCTTGAAGAAGCAGGAATCAAAGACGTTTTGGCAAAAGTTTTAGGTTCGCCAAATGCGATCAACGTTGCTCGAGCAACTATCAATGGCTTGAAGGGCTTGCAACGTCCTGACGAGGTAGCAAAGCGTCGTGGTTTGCCAGCTGAAGATTTCGTACCAAAAGGTATGTTGCGTGCTTACACAGAACGCAAGAAGACAATTTCAAGTCTTGGAGCCAAGTAATCATGGCCGTTACAAAAAAAGCAGCAAAACCAGCGAAAAAAGCTGTGGCGAAAAAAGCGGTTGCAGTTAAAGCAACTCGCAAGACCCACACTGGCCCAACGGTTGTTGTGCGGCAAGTGCGCTCACAAATTGGCATCATGCCAAAAACAAAAGCGACAATGCGCGCACTCGGTTTGCGCAAAATCGGTGATGTCAACACGCTTCCAGATCGTCCAGAAATTCGTGGCATGATCGCGCGAGTTCCTCACCTTATTGAAGTAACGCGAAAAGGAGCATAATCATGCGCGTAGATCAAATCGGGCCTCGCTACGGAGCACGTAAGAAGCCAAAGCGTGTCGGTCGTGGAACCGGCGGCAAGGGCGGAAAAACTGCAGGTCGTGGTACCAAAGGTCAATACGCACGTAACACAGTTGCTCGCGGTTTCGAAGGTGGACAAATGCCACTTAAGCAACGCGTACCAAAGTTGAAGGGTTTCAATAACCCCTTCCGTGTTGAGTACTACGCGGTAAACCTTGACGCGATTGATTCACTTGGCGCAAGCGAAGTAGATCCAGCGAAACTTGTATCGGGCGGAGTTGCGCACAAAGGCCAGATGATTAAAGTTCTGGGTCGTGGCAAAATCACTCGTGCTGTAAAAGTTTCGGCTCACGCGGTTTCGAAGTCGGCACAAGAAGCAATTGTCGCTGCAGGTGGGTCAGTAGTTATCTTGCCACCATCATTCAAGGGCGTGCGACCTCCAGCCAAGGGCAGTCAGTTCACCAACCGCTAGTACAGTTCGAATCGTCCTGCTTATATAAAAAGAGGAATCATCTTGGCAAAAATTAGCAACATCTTTAAGGTCACAGAACTTCGAAACAAGATTCTGTTTACTTTGGCGATGCTGCTCATCTATCGACTTGGTGTTTCGCTGCGAGTGCCGGGTGTAGACGCCCAAGCCGTGAGCCAATTGCGCGAAGCCTCAAAGTCTCAAGGTGCACTCGGTTTCTTGAACTTGTTTTCGGGTGGTGCGTTTGGCAGTTTCTCGATTTTTGCTCTCGGCATCATGCCGTACATCACCGCCAGCATCATCATGCAGGTTTTGACGGTCGTGATTCCGAAGCTTGAACAGTGGCAGCAAGAAGGGGCAACTGGTCAACGCAAAATTACGCAATGGACTCGCTATGTGGCAATTGGTATCGCCACGTTGCAGGGTGCCGGTCTGACGTTTATCTTCGGCCAAGGTCGGGGCTCGGCTTTTTTCGGAGCAAGCGGCAACACACCAGATGTTGTTTTGCTCGATCCGTTTATGCCAAGAGCATTGCTTGTGATTCCATCGTTGGTTGCAGGTACAGCGCTTTTGATGTGGCTTGGAGAATTGATCAGCCAACGCGGTATCGGAAACGGTATGTCGATGGTTATTTTCGCCTCGGTAGTTAGCGACTTGCCATACGGCTATTACTCGCTTTTGCAGACACGCAAGACAGTGGTGTTCGCAATCTTGGTCGCGTTGACCATCGGAATTATTTTCGCTGTCGTACGAGTTGAGTTGGGTCAGCGTCGTCTGCCGGTGCAATTTGCCAAACGAGTTGTTGGTCGCAAAATGTATGGTGGGCAAAGCACTTATATTCCGTTGAAAGTAAACCAATCGGGTGTTGTGCCGATCATCTTTGCAAGTTCGGTGTTGTTGTTGCCGGTTTTGATGTCAAACATGTTGGGCAGCGGTGAAGGCTGGCGTGGTTCGATCGCTCGCTTCGTGGATCAATACTTGATCAACAGCCAGAACCTTTTGTATGTAACGGTTTTTGCACTTTTGATTATTGCTTTTGCTTATTTCTACAACTCAATTGCGTTTGACCCGATTCGTCAAGCCGATCAGTTGCGTAAGCAGGGTGGGTTTATCCCCGGTATTCGTCCGGGTCAGCAGACCGAATCATTCTTGGCCAAGACCGTCAATCGCATCACGTTGCCAGGTGCAACATTTGTTGCGGTCATTGCAATCTTGCCGTACATAGTTTTGTGGGTCGGAAACGTTAGTTCGTTCCCATTTGCAGGCACAACGGTTCTGATTGCGGTTGGTGTTGCACTTGAACTGATGCGCCAGATCGATAGTCAGCTGATGCAACGAAATTATGAAGGTTTCCTAAAGCAATAATTGCGAATCAAGTAGCGACGAACAACGTTTTATTGGCCACAGGATCGGAATAAAAACTCATGAGTGCTGGAGTGAGAATAATAATGTTCGGTCGTCAAGGCGCCGGCAAAGGCACGCAGAGTGCTCGACTCGCAAAATATTTTGCAGTCCCTCATATTTCAACGGGCGAGATGTTGCGCAACGCGGTAAAGCAAGACTCAGTAGTTGGTCGCGCAGCAAAAACAGTCTTGGACCGTGGCGAATTAGTCGATGACGGTTTGATGGTGTCTTTGGTTCAAGGACGAATCGGCCAAGAAGATGCGCGCACCGCAGGCTTCGTGTTAGACGGTTTTCCACGCACAATCGGTCAAGCGACGGCCTTTGACGAGTTGACACAAGCCAGGCCAGTGGGTTTTGTGATTGATCTAGATGTCAAGCGCGAAGTAGTTGTCGGTCGACTTTCATCTCGACGTACTTGTGAGTCGTGTGATGCGATCTATACGGCAACCGGCAAAGAGCCAAGTCCATGGAAGTGCGCCAATTGTGGCGGCACAGTGGTTCAGCGCACAGATGACTCTTCGGCGGCGATAAACCATCGATTAGATGTCTATGAGAACCAGACGGCGCCGTTGATTTCTTACTACGGGGGACGGGGTTCTTTGCATGTTGTAGACGGGTTGGGCACGCCAGATGAGGTCTTTGACCGCATAAAAACAGTGGTTGAAACTGGCCTTCGCCGATAGCCTGACTAGTCGCCCTAAACGGTCTTCGGACCGTCGGGCAATAAGAGAAAAAACCAGAATTCGTTCGGAGAAACTTTGCCCAAAAATAAGGAAGATGCAATCGTGCTGGAAGGCAAGATTACTGAATCCCTACCCAACGCAATGTTTCGAGTCGAGTTAGAAAACGGACACACGGTTTTGGCTCATATTTCAGGAAAGATGCGAATGAATTACATTCGAATTCTTCCCGGGGACAAAGTGCAAGTAGAGCTAACACCATATGACCTCACAAGAGGTCGTATTACATATCGATTTAAATAAGAAGGCGTGCAGTGAAAGTAAGAACCAGTGTTAAAAAAATATGCGAGAAGTGCAAGATCATTCGTCGGCACGGTCGCGTAATGGTGATTTGCGAAAACCCACGTCATAAGCAACGTCAAGGCTGAGCGAGAGAGACAAGATGGCACGTATTTCAGGAGTAGACATTCCGCGCGAGAAGCGCCTCGAGATTGGTCTTACCTACATATTCGGAATTGGTCGCACGACCGCAAAGAAACTTTGCAGCGAAACTGGCATCAATCCAGACACCCGTGTTCGTGACTTGACAGACTCTGAAGTCAACAAGATTCGTATGTTTATCGAAAATAATTTGAGCGTCGAAGGTGATCGCCGTCGCAATGTGCAGACAGACATCAAACGCAAGATTGAAATTGGTTCATATCAGGGCACGCGCCATCGCAAGGGCCTTCCGGTTCGTGGTCAGCGCACGCACACAAATGCGCGCACTCGCAAGGGCCCGAAGAAGACAGTCGCTAATAAGAAGATTGCAGTGAGGAAGTAACCATGGCTGAAGCAAAAGTCGGAAGTCGCAAGCGCAAGCGCGAGCGTCGCAATGTCTCATCGGGCATTGTTCATATCAAGAGCACATTTAACAACACGATTGTTTCGGTGACTGACACCGAAGGCAATGTAATTTCGTGGGCATCTGCTGGTGGCGTTGGCTTCAGTGGTTCGCGCAAGTCGACACCGTTCGCCGCACAGATGGCGGCCGAGAAGGCTGGTCGAGCAGCGATGGAGCTTGGTCTTCGTCGCGCAGAAGTGCATGTAAAAGGTCCAGGCTCTGGTCGTGACACAGCGTTGCGTCAGATTCAAAATCTTGGCATCGAAGTATCTGGAATCAAAGATCTTTCACCAGTTCCGCACAACGGCTGTCGTCAGCCAAAGAGAAAGAGACCATAACTCATGGCTCGCTATACAGGTCCAAAAGTTCGTATTTCGCGCCGTCTTGGTGTGAACATTTTTGAAAACACCAAAGGCACAAAAGCTCTTGAGCGCCGTCCGTTTCCACCAGGTCACCACGGCCGTTCACGCCGTAAGGGTGCAGGCAGCGAATACCTAGCCCAGATGCAAGAAAAGCAGAAGGCAAAGTTCATCTACGGTCTTCTTGAGCGTCAATTCCGCAACCTATATAAGAGGTCAGTTCGTTTGACTGGTCCGACAGGCGAAAATTTGTTGCGCCTTTTGGAAACACGCCTCGACAACGTGGTTTATCGCGCAGGTTGGGCGGCATCTCGTCCGCAAGCGCGTCAGTTCGTAAGTCATGGGCTCATCAAGGTCGATGGCAAACGAGTAGATATCCCGTCATACACATTGCAAAAGGGTGAAGTCGTGACACTGTCAGAAAAGGGCAGCAACATGATCGTCATTCAGCACAACATCGACACGCTTGACCGCAAGGTTGTGGCATGGCTTGATGTTGCCGAAGCCGGCAAGCAAATCACGGTGCGTGAGTTGCCTGTTCGTGAGCAAATTGATGTGCCTGTACGTGAACAATTAATCGTTGAGCTTTATTCAAAGTAATCCCCAAAAAGAATGGTCTGAGGAGAAATCATGCTTGTAATCCAGCGCCCAGTAGTCGAACCAATCGGCTCACCAGAAAACAACCGTCAGAAGTTTTCGGTTGGACCACTCGAGCCAGGTCTTGGCCACACAATCGGCAACTCGTTGCGCCGAATGTTGTTGTCGTCGATCCCTGGTGCGGCAATCACGTCGGTCAAGTTCGAATCAGCATTGCATGAATTCGACACCATCGAGGGCGTTACGCAAGATGTAACTGAAATCATCCTCAATTTGAAAGACATCGTTTTGCAGTCAACTTCAGATGACCCAGTTGTCATTCATGTAGACGTGAAAGGCCCAATGGATCTCACCGCTGGCGACCTTCAGGCTCCATCAGATGTCGAGATTTTGAACAAGTCACAAAAGATCGCCACTCTCTCAGCAAAAGGCAAGCTTGTGTTTGACCTGACAGTAGAGCGCGGCAAGGGTTATATGTCGTCAGATCGTGACGGTGCCCGCAAGACAATTGGTGTGATTCCAATCGATGCAATTTTCTCGCCGATTCGTCGCGTGACTTTTGAAGTTGTGCCGACACGCGTTGAGCAATCAACCAACTACGACAACTTGATTATCGATATCGAGACAGACGGCTCAATCACACCGGTTGACTCGCTGGCTTCAGCAGGTGCGACACTTCGCTCACTTGTAGATCTTGTGGCAAACCTCACCGCAGAGCCAGTTGCTCTTGAACTTGGTGAAGTTTCTGGTTACTCGAGTGGCGCAGGCGACTTGGACTTGCCAATCGAAGATCTTGACTTGTCAGAGCGTCCACGCAACTGCTTGAAGCGCGGTCAAGTAAACACAATTGGCGAGTTGCTTACTCGCTCAGAAGAAGACTTAATGAACATCACTAACTTCGGTCAGAAGAGCCTGGACGAAATCAAGCAAAAGCTTGACGAGCGCGGTCTCTCATTGCGAATCTGAGCACCAAAGTTAATTAACGAACTGAAATAAATTAAACAGGGAGACGATTCAATATGCCAGGAAGACCACGCCGCGGACCAAGTTTTGGTGGTAGCTCGTCGCACGAAAAACTGATGATGGCAAACCTTGCATCGTCATTGTTTGCTGCCGAAGGCATTGTGACAACAGAGTCAAAGGCAAAGGCACTTCGCCCGATTGCCGAAAAGTTGATCACGAAGGCAAAGAAAGCGCAGGGCACTAGCCCGATGCGAGTTCACCGCATTCGTCAAATTCAGAGTTACTTGCGCGACAAAGAAATGACTAACAAACTTGTCAATGTTGTCGCCCCAAGATACTTGGAGCGCAACGGCGGATACCTTCGCATTATGAAGCTTGGTCCACGTCATGGTGACAACGCTCCAATGGCGCGCATCGAACTTATTTAGTTCGAAAATATTTCTTAGCGTCGAATTCAGACTCGACCAAAACGGTTCAGCACAGTGACTGCGTCAAAGTTGATGCGTCGAGTACGAATGATCGTGGCCTATGACGGCACGCCGTTTCACGGTTTTGCGATTAACCCGAAAGTAAGCACGGTCGCAGGCAGCCTCGGCGGATCGTTGCAACAAATATTTCAGCAGCCGATTCCACTTGTCTCGGCTGGTCGAACTGATGCTGGAGTTCACGCCAAAGCACAGGTGGTTAGTTGTGATGTGCCTGCACATTGTGACTTGTTGACATTGCGTAAGCAATTGAATTCACTTTGCGGCCCAGAAATCATCGTCAAAGAAATTGCGTGGGCGAGCGCCGACTTTCACGCCCGCTTCTCGGCAATTTGGCGTCATTACCAATATTTCGTTTACAACGCCGACTTTCCAGATCCGTTTAAAGTGTCTTCGGCTTGGCATGTGATTGCTCCATTGAATTTGCATGCGATGCAGTTGGCTTGCGATCCGATAATCGGCACCCATGATTTTTCTGCATTTTGTCGCAGACCAAAACCCGATAATGAACCAGACCTCGAGGGTTCTGAATTGCAAGACGCGACGGGCGAAATTGTGCGTGAGAAGTCTTTGCGGAGGTGCGTGATGCAAGCAAGTTGGAAACTAATGGACGACTCAGTGTTCAGGTTTGATATTCGGGCCAACGCGTTTTGTCATCAGATGGTTCGGTCGCTGGTTGGCACATTTGTTGAAATCGGTGCGCGAAAGAGACCCAGCAGTGACATGATGGCGCTGATTCGATCTGGCGATCGCGCCGAGGCGTCGCAGTTGGCCCCGCCACAAGGTTTATTTCTGACAGAAGTTGGGTATCCAAGCGAAATAACTGATCGGGGCGTTTAACCGGCGGGTAAAGCCCATATTTTGCTTGGGCCGATTGTGAATCTCGGGTTTTCGGCCCTATCCTTACTAGGCCGTTAAAACGGGTGCGAAATGCTCTCTGGCGGTTGCAACACTTAATTTTTGAGGATTTCTTTATGCGTACTTATTCAGCAAAACCAACGGATGTGCAGCGTGCTTGGCACATCATCGACGCAGAAGGTTTAGTTCTCGGTCGTCTTTGCACAGAAGTCGCAACATTGCTTCGCGGCAAGCACAAGCCGATGTACACACCAAGCATGGACACGGGTGATCATGTTGTGATCATCAACGCATCGAAGATTGTTCTTACCTCAGGCAAGGCTGATCGCGAAATGGTCTACGACTATTCGGGTTACCCAGGTGGTCTCAAGTCTGAAACATACGCAAACTTGCTTGGTCGTAAACCAGGTGATGCAATTCGCCGTTCGATTCGTGGCATGTTGCCAAAAGGTTCACTTGGTCGACAGATGATTAAGAAGTTGCAGGTTTATCCAGGTGCAGAACATCCACATGCGGCGCAATCACCAAAGGTGCTTGAGATTCCGCACGCCAAGGCTCGTTGAGTCGCTGAACAGAAAAAGGAAACATAACTCGTGGGAACAAAGCCATTAACACAGACAACAGGTCGTCGTAAGCATGCAGTTTGTCGCGCGCGACTTCGACCAGGTACTGGTGTTGTAAAAATTAACGACCGTGAGTTCGCCGAATACTTTCCGTCAGAGGTTCAGCGCAACTCTTCAACCGAAGCATTGCGAATTACAAACACTCAGGCGAACTACGACGTAGACGCAGACATTGTGGGTGGCGGTATTGCCGGTCAATCAGGTGCGTTGAGAATGGCGATTGCACGTGCGCTCGTAGAACTTGATCCAACTCAAAGACTTGCTTTGAAGAAGGCTGGCTTGTTGACTCGCGATTCACGTCGCAAAGAGAGCAAGAAATACGGTCTCAAAAAAGCGCGCAAAGCGCCACAGTACACAAAGCGTTAATTCTTTTTGTACGGCATGGCTCATGGCTGTGCGCGTCGTCAGTTTTAAGAATCGCGTTCAACACTCTTTGTTACGACAAGGCATTGGTGGTTAGATGTTGACATTTGGTACCGACGGTGTGCGTGGCAAATTTGGCACAGAGCTGACCGAGAGTTACGCCGCCGATCTGGCAGTTGTCGCAGCACAAGTTCTGCAATGCAAAACAGTGGTGATCGGTAGAGACACTCGAGAATCTGGGGTGCTGCTAGAAACAGCGATTGCGAATGCGCTTGTCAAAGAAGGCATAGAAACCCAACTAATGGGGGTTGCTCCGACTCCGGCGATTGCGTTTTCGGCAATGCGACAAAATGTCGTGGCGATTGCGATTACCGCCTCGCACAACTTGTATCAAGACAACGGAATCAAGATATTTGGTGCCGGTGGTCGAAAACTCTCTGACTCAGAACAGGAAGAGATCGAAAAACAGTTGATCGAACGCACCCGTAAATCGGCTACTGGCGCAATTGGTGCGAGCAGCGATTTGGCAAAAACTGCCAAACCTGAACTTGTCAAAGAGTATTGCGACTGGTTGTCTCAGATAGTCGACACGACAGACTTCAGCAAGCTGCACGTCGTTCTTGACTGTGCGAACGGTGCTTACAGCAACGTTGCACCAGAAGTCTTTACGAAACTCGGGGCAACGGTGACGACTATCAATGCGACACCAGATGGTCGAAATATAAACGAGCAGTGTGGCGCCACGCACCCAGCGATGCTGTGTTCGGTCGTCAAAAGTGTTGGTGCACATTTTGGAATTGCTTTTGATGGTGATGGTGACAGATTGATCGCCGTAGACGAAACGGGTGAAATTGTTGACGGAGATCACTTGATCGCAATCAGTGCAACTGAGATGAAGCGTCGTGGAACTTTACGCAACAATAAAGTTGCCGTAACGGTGATGACAAACATTGGCTTTCACCAGGCAATGAAAAAAGCGGAGATTGAAGTGGTCACCACACCAGTTGGAGACCGATCGGTGCTTGCCGCGCTTGAAGAGAATTCGCTGGTGCTTGGTGGCGAACAGAGTGGTCACATCATTTATCGCGATTTGGCCACAACTGGTGACGGTCTCTTGGCTGCACTGATGTTGTCAGCAATTGTCGCCGGGGCGAAAAAGACACTTGGCGAAATCGCCAGTGCAGCAATGACCAGTTTTCCGCAAGTGCTAATTAATTTGCGAGTCAGTAAACGTGTTGAAAATATCGAAAAACTTTTTGAGTCAGAGATTGCAGTAGCAGAGAAGTCTCTGCAAGCGAATGGACGTGTGCTCGTGCGAGCGAGTGGGACTGAACCGATGGTTCGGGTGATGGTTGAAGCGTCACAACAAGCCACAGCAGAATCAGTCGCTGCCACCTTGGCGCAAGCCATAACTACGCGACTCGGCTGATAGCGATGCGAAAGTAGACTTGTCACCATGTGCGGAATAATCTGCGTGCTCAGTCGTCCGACACGGCGAGCCACCCCAACTGCCAAAGAGATCTTGGCCCTGTTGGATGCCGCACTCGAAGCCGGAATGAAGAGCGATATCGATCAACTTGCTTTGGCGGTGACAACAGCCGACAAACTTTTGCGGGGTGATGCCGGTCAATTCTGCATGGCCGACAATCATCAATTAGTTGCTGCAATGACGTCACGAATTGATCAACTTGATGCAATTGTCGATGCCTATGAATTGACGCTTGAGAAGTCGGCGAGTTTGCAGACAGAGACCTCAGAGCACGCATTGCAGGAGATTATTCGCGCTAAAGATGCGATCTGGGAGTTGCGTAACGACCGAATTCGAACCGCGCGACTTGTAGATGCGCTGGCTGGGCAGGGGGCTTCAAGTTCGGCGCGCAGCGGATATTTTTCGATTCAACAAGCATTCTCGGGTCTTGATCGGCTTGAAGTTCGCGGACGCGACTCTGCAGGTATTCACGTGCTCGTTTCAAATCATGGCCTGAAGCCGACAGACAAAAACGTAAAGGCGTTGCTTGCAAATCGCAGCGAAGATGCATTGTTCATGTCTGGCTCCGTACGAATGACAGAGAACGCATGGTCTTTTGTTTATAAAGCAGCAGCAGAAATTGGCGAACTTGGTGACAACACCCGCGTAATGCGCAACGCGGTGATGGCAGACGATCTGTTGCGTCTATGTCTGTCGCAAACTAATTCTCGAGTTGCAGTTTTGGCCCACACTCGTTGGGCGAGCGTCGGCATTATTTCTGAGCCGAACGCGCACCCGGTGAACAGCGAAGAACTTGAAGGCAAGCACGATGACGCATATCTTGTCGCAGCGTTAAATGGCGATGTTGATAATCACGCAGACTTGCGAGTGCAATACGGATTGCGCGTCGCAGGGCCGATCACAACCGATGCAAAAGTTATCCCCGCTTTGGTGTCACGAAGGTTGTCGACAAACTCAGATCTTTTAGATGCATTTCGTCAAACAGTTGCCGAGTTTGAAGGCTCGGTGGCGATTGCTGCGGCGAGTGCAACGGCGCCAGACAAGTTGTTGCTTGCATTGCACGGAAGCGGCCAAGGTTTGTGTATCGGTCTTGCTGAAGATCGCTTCATTGTCGCGAGTGAACCATACGGTGTGGTTGAAGAGACGCTTAATTATGTGCGCATGGACGGCGAAGCTCTTGCTGATGTCGATAATCCGTCAAGCCGTGGGCAAGTTGTCGCGCTCTCTGGTGAAAATGCCGGCGAACTCTCGGGCATTGAGTTGGTTTCATACGATGGTCGTCGACTTGCACTTAGCCAAGACAAAGTTTTGACCGCTGAGATTACAACCAGAGATATCAACCGTGGTGAACACAAACACTTTTTGGCCAAAGAAATTGCTGAAGCGCCGCAGAGTTTTCGCAAAACGATTCGAGGTCGAATTGTCGAAGTGAACGGCTTATTGACTACAGATTTGGGTGAAAAGGTCTTGCCTAAATCTGTGTGTGATCGATTGGCGACTGGTGAAATTAAAAAAGTACGTGTGATTGGTCAGGGTACGGCTGCTGTTGCGGGGCAAGCATTGGCGAGGTTGCTCAGTGAACTTGTGGGCATTGAGCTAAGCGTCGAGGCGTTGTTGGCCAGTGAACTTTCGGGTTTTGGTTTGGCACTTGATATGAGCGACACGCTTGTTGTGGCGGTCAGTCAGAGTGGAACAACAACTGACACGAACCGCACAGTGGACTTGGCTCGAGCACGAGGAGCAAGTGTCTTGGCGATCGTCAACCGTCGCGGCAGTGAACTGTCGGCCAAAGCAGACGGCGTGATGTATACGTCTGATGGTCGCGACGTCGAGATGAGTGTTGCCAGCACGAAAGCTTTTTACGCTCAGGTTGCAGCCGGTGCTCTTTATGCATGCGCTCTTTCGAAGGCGGTTGGTAAAGCATCTGATCGTGCGCGACACGAATTGCTTGCTGGACTGCGCAAAATTCCAGATGCGTTGGTTGAAGTTCTTGCGACACGTCCACAAATTTCGGCGGCGGCAAAACAGTTTGCGTCGTCACGGCGATATTGGACAGTTGTTGGCAACGGCATGAATACGATCGCAGCGCAAGAAGTGCGCATCAAACTTTCTGAACTTTGTTACAAATCAATTTCAAGTGACTCGACTGAGGATAAAAAGCACATCGACCTATCGTGCGAGCCACTGATTTTCGTATGTGCAACTGGGCTGCTTGAAGGTACGGCCTCGGATGTCGCCAAAGAGATTGCGATCTATCGGGCTCACAAAGCTCTGCCGATTGTTGTTGCGACTGCTGGTCAGACCAGGTTTGATGCAGCGGCAGCAGTATTGCTGGTGCCAAGTGTCGAGACGAATTTGTCGTTCATATTGAGCGTGATGGTGGGTCACTTGTTTGGTTATGAGGCAGCATTGGCGATTGATGCTTTGGCTAGGCCATTGCGTGAGGCGCGCGAAGTTGTCGAGCACGCAGTTGAGCGTGGCGGGGATGCAAATAAATTGTTGGTCAAGATTCGCACCGAGTTGGGTGCGCCGGCAACACGATTCACCGATGCATTGGCAACAGGCAACTACGACGGCAACTTAGAGGCCAGCACAGCGGTGCGAATCGTCACGATGTTGCGCGACACTTTGTCGAGCGACCCTGTTCAGGCGTATCAGCGCAGTTCGGGAAAGATCGCTTCACCAGAGTTGTTGTTAGATGATCTGACAAGCGCACTGACTCGAGGCGTAGATGAATTGACTCGTCCGGTTGACGCGATCAAGCATCAAGCAAAGACCGTGACGGTGGGTATCTCGCGCAGCGATGAAGGCTTGTTTGATCGTCCGCTAGTTAAGGCACTGCTTGAGGCTGGTGTAGCGCGTGAGCGACTTTCATATCGCGTGCTAAAAATTGTTGCCGATCTTGACGCTGCAGTCAGTGCCGTAACCGGGTTTACGAGATATCAAATCGAGGGTGACATTGCCAGTTCTCAGGCCACGATCGCAATTGTCGACCGTGGGGGAATGTCAAAAAATCTCACGTCGCGCGTTGACCGCAACTCACAACTCGTGGGTACCAAGCGACGTGTCGCAAGCGATCAAGAAGTTCTCGTGGCGCGCGGGCGAAGCGATAATCGAACCGTGATCATGGTGCCTGAAACAAAAGGTGGCCAGACAACCGGCATCACTTTGTTGCATGTGATGTTTCATGATCGTTTGCCAGCGACTGCGATGCGCGCAGTGTTGCAAGGTTACGACCGTCGCTACGACCGACTTGTGGACTGGGTGACCGAAACTGAAGGTTCATTTAGAGAAGACCGTTTGGCCGAAGTTTCGGTTGCTGACTTGTTGATTTTGCCGATCAGCGACATGGCTGATCACTGGCGCGCAAAGTAAACGCCCACATGATCGGAATCGGAATTGACGCTGTGAATGTGCAGCGGTTTCGTGATGCACTAGACCGAACGCCTTCGCTGCGTTCGCGCGTATTCACCGCAAAAGAACTTGAATCGCTTGCAGGTCGTGCTGATAGTGCCCCAAGTTTGGCAGCGAGATTTGCTGCGCGTGAAGCGACGATGAAAGCTCTCGGAGTTGGGCTTGGCGCATTCGATCTGCACGACGTTTCAATTCGTAGTCGCGAATCTGGTGCGCCCGAACTGGTCGTCACAGGTCGTGCCGCTGAAATTGCAAAAGCGCAAGGTGTGAAATCGTGGCTTGTCTCGCTTTCTCACACTGACGACACAGCTGTTGCTGTTGTCGCGAGCAACTAAAAGTCGGCCGCGATGAACACCGACAATCGTTGGGCGTGGGTTGAAGTAGATCTTGGAGCGATTCAAAAGAACGTTGCTTTGTTGGCCAAGCAAGCGGGGAAGGCCCAACTATGGGCAACCGTAAAAGCCAATGGCTATGGGCATGGAGCGGTTCAAGTAGCACAGGCTGCTTTGGGTGCTGGTGCAACAGGTTTGTGCGTGGCGCTTGCTGACGAGGCCCACGAACTTCGTCAAGCGAAAATTACAGCGCCGATTTTGATCGTTAGTGAGCAACCAGCAACACAATTCGAGCAAATGTTGCGCGACGATGTCGTGGCAACGCTCTATAACGAGTCAACTATAAATAGTTACGCAAAAACTGCGTCAGATCTTGGAATAGTCGGCAAAGTTCACCTAAAAGTAGATACGGGGATGCATCGAGTCGGCGCACCAGTTGCCAGCGCGATGACTCGATGTCGACAGATCAAATCTTTAGCGTCACTACAACTTGATGGCGTCTACACGCACTTTGCTGCGGCTGATTTACCAAATCATGATGAGACGGCCAAGCAGGTTCAACGATTCGACAACGTAGTTGCCGAACTAGACCGAGAGTCTTTGCGACCAAAGTATGTGCACACTTCGAATTCGGCAGCCGCGATGCGTGTCTTGAGTGCAACAACCGACATTGCTCGCGTTGGAATCGCAATTTATGGAATTGCGCCAAGTGGTGAACTTGAATCTATGGCTAAAGATCTGAAGCCAGCACTTTCGCTACACGCCCGAGTTAGCCATGTGCAGCATCTTGCTGCGGGTGAAGGCGTCTCATATGGTTTGCGAACAAAGTTGAGCCAAGCGGCGACGATTGCAACGCTGCCAATTGGGTATGCCGACGGAGTACATCGTCGTCTTTGGAAAGTGGGTGGCGAAGTTTTGATTGGTGGCAAGCGTTGCCCGATTGTTGGCGTGGTAACGATGGATCAGTTGATGGTCAATTGCGGTGATGCCGATGTGCAAATTGGCGACCATGCAATTTTGATTGGCGCTCAGGGTTCGCAGTCAATTTCAGCAAATGAAATCGCAGCCAAACTTGAAACAATTGGCTATGAAATTGTTTGTGGCATAAGCGCACGCGTACCGCGCAAGTATCTTGACGCCAAAAAGTAATCACGATGAAAATTCTGCTTGTCTCGTTGGTTGACACCGATCGTCTGGCGCAGATTGTTGCCAAGCATGTTCGACCGCGCGACATGATTATTTTGGCCGGTGAAATGGGTGCTGGAAAGACGACGTTTACACAAAGTTTTGGCCGAGCGCTTGGCGTTACTGATCTGATTACCTCACCGACGTTCAATCTGTTGCACAATTACGGTTCAGGAAGAATGTCGTTGCATCACGCCGACCTTTATCGTCTTGAGCGAACTGGCGAACTGGCCGATTTGGGTCTTGATGAGTTGCAAGACAGTGGTGGGGTAATCGCAGTCGAATGGGGTGACATCGTCGGTGATGAACTTGGGGATGCGTTGATCATGCGCTTTGCCCATGAAATTGCCGCAGCAGAAAACAGCGCAGACGCACCTCGCACTGTCACCATTGAAAGCCGTGGAGCCCAATGGGCGAGCCGATTTAACAAGTTCAGCGAAGAGTTGGTAGCCACTTTCAAAGTATTGGCGCGAGGCTAAGAGCGATGATCGTTTTAGCAATAGATACTTCGACTGATGCCGTGAGTGTGGCGGTGAACAACTCAAAGCAGTTGTTGGCCGGTGCTCATGTCACGAGTGATCGTCGTCATGCTGAGTTGCTGGCGCCAATGATCGAAAATGTTTGTGCCCAGGCTGACATTGCGATGCGTGAGATTGATGTCGTGGCTGTAGATATTGGTCCTGGTTTATTTACGGGAATGCGAGTGGGCATTGCATCAGCAAAGTCGATCGCTCAAGTTTTAGACGTGCCGATAATTGGTGTCTCAAGCCTAGATATCTTGGCGCGTTCTGTTTCTACAACTGATCGAGTTGTATTGTCGACAATCGACGCACGCCGTGGCGAACTTTATTGGTCGATGTACCGCAATGACGTTGGCCCAAGTATCGAAGTCAAACCGCCGCGAGTTGGTCAAATATCTGACTGCATTGTCGACGTCGTAGATAGAGGTCAGGCGGCGTTGATAGTCGGCAATGGCGCACTGCGATATCGCGCACAAATCAGCGAGTCGCTTGAAACAACTGGTCTGTCGATTGAATGGGCGAGCGAACAACTTGCCCAACCAAGCGCCGCCGTATTGGCACTGATTGCCGCCGAGTTGGCGTTGCATGAGCAGTGGCAGACCGCAACAGAATTGCAGGCACTTTATTTGCGTCAGGCAGATGCTGAAATCAATTGGCAGACACGAGTGAACTCATGAGCATTTTGGATCGCTTCATTCGCTCGAAAGCACAAGACTTGCGCGAGTCGCGCGACTCGAGTCAAAGTATCGAAGGTGACGAGTTGCAAGAACTTGTGATCGTGCCGATGCGACGGGCGCATATTCGCAAGATCATGCCGATCGAGCAGCAAATTTATCCGCGACCATGGACGGCGCAAGTTTTTGTTGAAGAGCTTGAACAAGTTCGGGCTGGGCGACGTCACTATCTTGTTGGCACGATTGGCGAAGAGCTCGTGGGATACGGCGGTCTGCTTTATGTCGACAGTGATGCGCACGTCACCAATGTTGCGGTGCATCCGATGTGGCGAAGTCGTGGAATTGCCACCGAACTGTTGCTCGACTTGGCATGGGAAGCGAATCGTCGGGGTTGCGAGGCGATGACCCTCGAGGTGCGACACACGAATATTGCAGCGCAACAGCTTTATCGTCGCTTCGGCTTTGTGCCTGCAGGTGTGCGCAAAAAGTATTACGAGAACCGAGACGACGCGATCGTTATGTGGTGTGCCGGGGTGCAGCAACCCGAATTCGTCGAGCTTTTGCGAAAAATAGAACTGAGTCGAATGTGAATTCGTCAAACCAACGTTCTGAACGTGCGAGCAATCGCAACTTGACTGTCGATAAATCGACTGTCGTTTTAGGTATCGAAACAAGTTGCGATGAAACTGCGGCAGCACTTGTAATGGGTGGAAACGACGTGCTCTCGTCGGTTGTGGCCTCGCAACTTGAAGTGCACGCACGCTTTGGTGGAGTAGTGCCAGAGATTGCAAGTCGTGCCCACCTTGAAGCGATCACTCCCGTGGTCGACCAAGCATTAATGAAATCTGGATTGAATTTTGATCGTGTAGATGCAGTTGCAGCAACCGTGGGGCCCGGACTAATCGGCGCGCTTCTAGTTGGAGTGTCGGCGGCAAAAGCGATGGCTCTGGTTTTGGATGTTCCGTTTGTGGGGGTGAATCATCTTGAAGCTCATCTCTATGCAGCGATGCTGGATGATCCGAATGTTGAATTTCCGATGCTCGTGTTGCTCGTCTCGGGTGGACACACGATGTTGGTTGAAGTTCGCGAGCCTGGCAAATATCAAATAGTTGGTCAGACAAGAGACGATGCTGCGGGCGAAGCGTTCGACAAAGTCGCACGATTTTTAGATTTGGGTTACCCGGGCGGGCCAGCAATCGACAAGTTGGCAAAAACCGGTGACGCAAAAGCGATTGATTTTCCGCGGGCGATGATGCATGACGGCTTAGATGTTTCTTTTAGCGGATTAAAAACGGCTGTGATTAATCACGTTCGCAAGAATCCAAACGCCGAGACGAAAAACATCGTGGCTTCGTTTCAGAGTGCCGTCGTAGATGTTTTGGTTGCAAAGACAATCAAGGCGGCTGAGAATCTCGGGGCAAAAACAGTTGCCCTCGGCGGTGGCGTTGCAGCAAATTCGTTGTTGCGCGGTGAAATATCTAAAGCATGCGCTCAAAAAGATTTTCATGTCGTGTTACCCTCACTAGCGATGTGCACAGATAATGCGGCGATGATTGCTTCTGCTGGATGGCACCGCTTGGCTTTGACCGGCGACACGGCGCTCGATGCCGGTGCGTATCCAAATCTTGGATTGACGGTGGCAAGCGCATGAAAGAGCTAGTAACGGCTAAGCCATTGAAACTTGGCGAGCACAGCATTTGGCCGCCGGTTGTTTTGGCACCGATGGCTGGGGTGACGAACCAGCCTTTTCGCACGTTGTGTCGCGAATTTGGGCCGGGCCTTGTTTATGTCAATGAAATGGTGATGGCTGCGGCGCTTGTTTATAAAAACCCAAAGACCGAAGCAATGATCGCGTTTGGTCCGGACGAATCGTTTCGCAGTTTGCAACTTTATGGCAGTGACCCAACAATCATGACGAATGCGATTACGCAACTGGGTCGACGCAACGCCGTAGATCACATCGACTTGAATTTTGGTTGCCCTGCGCCAAAAGTTACGCGTCGTGGCGGTGGTGCGGCGGTGCCTTTGAAGAAGAATTTGTTGCGCGAAATCGTGCAAGCAGCCGTAAAAACTGCCGGATCTTTTGGCATTCCGGTGACTTGTAAGTTTCGCATTGGACTGAACGACGATTTGTTGACCCATATTCACACAGGCTTAATTTGTCAAGATGCCGGAGTTTCGGCGATTGCGTTGCATGCCCGCACCGCACAGCAGCACTACGCACCGTTTGCACGATGGGAAGCGATCACTGAATTGAAAAATGCAGTGACTGATATTCCTGTTTTGGGTAACGGTGATATTTGGGATGCAAATGACGCCCAAGAAATGATGCGCGTGACTGGTTGTGACGGCGTGGTTATCGGTCGTGGATGTCTCGGTAAGCCATGGTTGTTTCGTGACATGGTGGCGATGTTCAACGGCGATCAGATTCCTGAGACACCAAAACTTGGTTGGGTGCTTGAAGTGATGATGCGTCACGCGATCGCACTTGAAGCGCACTTTCCACCTGGTCGCGGTATTCGCGAATTTCGTAAGCATGCAGGCTGGTATCTGACTGGGTACCCAGTTGGAGGAGAGTTGCGTCGACAGTTTGGTGAGACTTCAAGCATTGAGCACTTGGCACAATTGATTGCCCAGTGCGACCATGAAGCACGAATTGTCGAAGGCGGCGAGAGATTTGTGCGCGGTCATAGTAACGGCCCGATAAATATTGTTTTGCCGCACGGATTTTTAGAAAATCTAGACGACTTGGTCGCACCAGATGACGCAACACTCACGCATATGAGTGGTGGTTAGAAAAGCTGTTTGTGGCGAACAAAATAGTTTTGGCGTCGCGATCACCGCGACGTAAAGAAATTTTAGAAAAGCTGAATCTGAAGTTTGTAATTGATCCGCCAGAGATTGATGAGACGCCAAGAGTTGACGAAGAGCCCACCAAGTATGTGCAGCGAATCGCTGCTGCAAAAGCAGATTTGGTTGCGTTGCGGCACGATCAAAAAGATTTGATCATTGCCGCCGATACGACTGTTGCTTTGAATGGCGAAATCTTTGGTCAACCGCAAGACATAAAACATGCGAGGCAGATGATCCAAAAATTATCTGGAAACACTCACAGTGTCTTAACTGCAGTCAGTGTTCGTTGGGACGGTCTCAGTGCAAACGGTTTTGATGAATCCAAAGTGACGATGCGCGAAGTCACGAGTGAATTGCTCGAGTGGTATCTGGCCACGGGCGAGTCGATGGGTAAAGCGGGGGCTTATGCCGTGCAGGGTCAAGGTGCGGCGCTGACTGCTGATGTGCGAGGCGAACTCGACACAGTGATCGGTTTGCCAGTGCGGCTCCTAGAGACGCTGTTGGGGCGAATTGGGCTTGATTTACGCGAGATCTCGGGCTCCGGTAAGTGATTTAGGTTGGAAAAATAGCCCCTTGTCAATAGCATTGGCACTCGCACTGTTCGAGTGCTAATCGAAAATCCGAGTCACAGATCAACGAAATCAACCAACGAAAAGAACAAGGAAAAACACATGAACTTAAAGCCACTTGATGACCGCATTGTGGTCAAGCCAAACGAAGCCGAGAAGACAACTGCGTCAGGCCTCGTAATTCCAGATACAGCAAAAGAGAAGCCACAAGAGGGCACTGTTGTTGCTGTCGGACCAGGTCGCTGGAGTGATGACACTGGCAAGCACACACCGCTTGATATCAAAGTTGGCGATGTCGTTCTTTACTCAAAGTACGGCGGCACAGAGGTTTCACACAAGGGTGATGATCTTTTGATTCTTACGAGTCGCGACGTTCTTGCGATCGTTACAAAATAATTAATTCAAAACCTCAACTCAAAAACAGGACTTAAAACATGACAAAGATTCTTAAATTCAACGAAGAAGCACGCCGCGCACTCGAGGCTGGCGTTAACAAGTTGGCCGATGCGGTCAAAGTTACGCTCGGACCAAAAGGTCGCAACGTTGTGCTCGACAAGAAATTCGGTGCGCCGACAATTACTAACGACGGTGTGTCGGTAGCAAAAGAAGTTGAGCTCGAAGATCCGTTTGAGAACATGGGTGCTCAGCTGGTGAAAGAAGTTGCAACAAAGACAAACGACGTTGCTGGTGACGGCACGACGACTGCAACAGTCTTGGCACAAGCGATGGTTACACACGGCATGCGCAATGTGGCTGCCGGTGCAAACCCAATGGCGCTCAAGCGCGGAATCGAAAAAGCTGTTGCTGCTGTTGTTGAATCACTTAAGAGTCAGGCCAAAGAAGTTGACGACAAGAGCGATATCGCCAGCGTTGCAACTATCTCGGCAGGCGATGCAACAATCGGCAAGGTAATTGCCGATGCGATCGACAAAGTCGGCAAAGACGGCGTCGTAACTGTTGAAGAGTCAAACACTTTTGGTATCGAACTTGATTTCACAGAAGGTATGCAGTTTGACAAGGGTTATTTGTCGCCATATTTCGTGACAGACCAAGATCGTCAAGAAGCAGTTCTTGAAGATGCATACATCTTGTATTACTCATCAAAGATCACAACTGTGCAGTCGATGTTGCCAGTTCTCGAGAGCGTGATGAAGACAGGCAAGCAGCTTGTAATCATCGCCGAAGATGTTGAGGGCGAAGCGCTTGCGACTTTGGTTGTCAACAAGATTCGTGGAACATTCAATTCGACAGCCGTCAAGGCCCCTGGCTTCGGCGATCGTCGCAAGGCGATGTTGCAAGACATGGCAGTTCTTACTGGTGGCCAAGTCATCAGCGAAGAAGTTGGTTTGAAACTCGAAAACGTAACTCTTGATCTGCTCGGCCGCGCCAAGCGCATCATCATCACCAAAGAAACGACAACAATCGTTGACGGTGCTGGCGACAAGAACGAAGTCAAGGGTCGCATTAGCCAAATCAAAACTGAAATTGACAACACCGACTCTGATTGGGATCGCGAGAAGCTCCAAGAGCGTTTGGCGAAACTTGCTGGTGGCGTTGCTGTCATCAAAGTTGGCGCTGCAACCGAAGTTGAGCTCAAAGAAAAGAAGCACCGCATTGAAGACGCAGTTTCTGCGACACGCGCCGCGATTGAAGAGGGCGTTGTTGCTGGCGGAGGCACCGCATTGGTGCGCAGCCGCGAGAGTGTGCTCAAGGTGATTAAGGCTCTTGAAGGTGACGAAGCGACTGGTGCACGAAGCGTGTACGACTCGTTGACAGCACCTGCTCGTGCGATCGCCGACAACGCCGGTATTGAAGGCGCTGTTGCTGTGCAACAAGTTGAAGCAGCCAAGGGCAACATTGGTCTCAATGCTGCAACTGGCGAATATGTCGACCTTGTTAAGGCCGGCATCATCGACCCAGCAAAGGTGACTCGTGCAGCGTTGCAAAACGCAGCATCAATCGCCGCACTTGTGATCACCATCGAATGTCTCGTTGCAGACAAGCCTGAGAAGCCAGGCTCTGCACCAGCAGGCGGCGGTGGCATGCCAGGTGGCGGAATGGGGATGATGTAAGCCATAGCTTCTTTGCAAAGAGGTTTTTGGTTACATCAGATCGTTGAATATCTGATCGCTGCCGCGCTCATTTTGATGAGCGCGCAGTCGAGACATCCGTTTGTTTTAGCAACATTCGGAGTTGTATTGCTGATTAACGTGACGGTAGTTGACGGCGCTTTGAGCGCCTACAAATTAATTTCACGATCGGTGCATCGTGTGATTGATTGGCTCTATGTTGTGGCGTTGATCGCGGGATCATTCGTGTTGGACGTTGATCAATCCACGCGGACAACTCTTTTCGGCGTCGGTATTGCAATCATCGTTATCGCGTTGACTACCAACTACACCAAAAAGGTGTTTGGTCGCAGTTAGCGCACCGTAGGCTGACGCAATGAGCTTCGACACGCCAGCACCAGACCTGAAAAAACTTCTCGCCGCATGGGAGTTATGGGAAAAGGGTGAAGAGCAACCAGGGCGAACACTGGCCTCGTTGAAGACTGCAGGAATGGCCACTGTTTTGCAAGATTTGGCTGAGCGTGGTTGGGCGCCGGTCGCGAAGTAGTCAGATGCGCGCAGGTGGCTCGCAAGTAATACCGCGGCCAAAGAATTTTCGAATCATCGATCACAATCCGTGGCTGAACCTCGACACCAGCGCGCTGAGTTCGCTTGAAGTTGTCACCCAAGCCGTAGCGGCGTTTCAACCCGATCAGGCTTTGCGCCAACCGCTTGAAAATGTTCGCGCATCAGCAGTGCTCGTTGGGCTCTTTGAGTCAGCCCGAGGTGTTGAAGCGATTTTGACGCGTCGGTCACAAAACCTGACGAATCATCGGGGAGAGATCTCGTTTCCCGGCGGGCGACTTGATGCGGGTGAAAGCGTGTTGCAAGCGGCATTGCGCGAGACACACGAAGAAATTGGTTTGAGCCCCGAAGATGTCGAAGTTGTTGGAGAGTTGAACAGCATGGCGACAGTTGTAAGTAATTCACACATCGTGCCGATTGTCGGAAGGTATCGAACACCGCCGAAACTGCATGCTGTAAACAGCGAAGTTGATCGAGTGTTTAGTGTGCCGTTGCTTGAACTAGTGCGGGCCGATACATATAGCCAAGAGCATTGGATCTTTGATGATCGCGAGTTTCAGATCAATTTCTTTTATTTAGATGACGAGACGATTTGGGGCGCAACCGCGCGAATCTTATTTCAAGTGATGATGTTGGCAATCAAGCACAATTAACAGTTTGGTTACGGTCCACCGAGCGTGCGCACACTTTGAAAAAAAGCAAATGCCCATGCTTCGCAACGCACACGAAAAGTTCGCAGGCGACTGGCGCAATTGTCGAGCATGTCACGATTGAATTGTTCGTCGATACGCAGGCGTTGCGCTGAGTTCCAGAACTGGCCGTATGCCCAGGTGTTGGTGCTGCAAATTGAACCAGGCGAGAGGTTGCTGCAGTTGTAGCGCTGATCTAAAAGCTTGAGATTTCGATAGCCGAAGTCGTGTCGGCGACAAGCCGCACCAAAGTTAAACGACCTGCCGGTGCCACCGATGACTGGAAACGAGCAGCCGTCACTCGTCCAATCAAACCATTTGTGCTGGCGCCGCAGTACGAAACGCGAGCGATCAAAGTCGCGTAATGAAGTTTGAAACACTATTGATTCGATAAAGGCGACGTCGCGACTGACAGTTGGTTCACTGGTAGTTGCAACTGCCGAGGTAGTTGGCAATGCGATGGCGGTCAAAAAACTCGAGACTGCAACGAGAGCAAATTGGGCGACGCCCATGTGGTCTCCGTTTCATGGTGCAGTTTGCGCACCAGTGAGCCGAGATGTGTGCGCGGTGTTTTACTTTGGCGCGCGAATTGCTTGCAACACGTGCCAAGTTTCAATGGCGCCGATCGCGGCTTCTTCACCTTTATTACCGGCACCGGGGCCCGAGCGCTCGGTGGCTTGCGCGATGTTTTCAGTTGTGAGTACAGCAAAACCGATTGGCAGACCGGTGTCTTGTTGCACGCGAGCAACGCCGTCGGCACATGGCCCGGCAACGTATTCGAAATGTGCGGTATCGCCGCGAATGACTGCGCCAAGGGTGATCAGAATTTCGTAGCGACCAGAAGTTGCCATGGTGCGGGCAGCAAGTGGAATTTCATATGCGCCAGGTACCCATGCGACGTCGATGTTCGTTGTGTTGACACCGCACTTTGCCAAGCCACGATGAGCTCCGTCAAGAAGGGCCTGAACAATAAATTCGTTGAAGCGCGAGCAGACGATACCGACACGCATTGCCGAATTATCTGTTTTTGTGGCGTCGAAACTGTAAGTAGTCATAGTTGCTCCTGAAGATGTTATTTCTTTTTCGAATCTGTTTGTTCTTTTCGGGCATCAAAGAAGTGGCCGAGGCGATCTCGTTTTGTCGCGAGATACGAGGCGTTCTCGGGCGTACTGTCAGTGACGATTGAAACGCGCTCAACAACTGTGAGCCCGTAGCCAGCGATGCCGCCGTATTTTGCGGGATTATTTGTCATCAATCGCAATTTACTCGCGCCAAGATCGGCCAAGATTTGTGCGCCGATTCCGTATTCGCGGCTGTCAACGGGTAGACCCAGTTCTAAGTTGGCGTCAACGGTGTCAAGGCCTTGATCTTGCAATGAATAGGCACGAATCTTGTGGCCGATGCCAATGCCGCGACCCTCGTGACCACGCAAGTAGACGACCACACCGCGACCTTCTTGTTGCACGGCTTGCATCGCTGTTGCAAGTTGTGGGCCACAGTCGCAACGGCGACTACCGAACACATCGCCAGTGAGACATTCGCTGTGAACACGAGTCAGAACGGGCTCACCATTGCCGATCTCGCCGAGCACAAATGCCAAGTGCTCGATGCCGTCAATTGTGCTGCGATATGCAACGCACTCAAACTTGCCCCACTCAGTCGGCACATTTGCCGAACCCATGCGCTCGACCAGTCGCTCGTGGTGACGGCGATATTCAATCAATCGGGCGATCGACGACATCAACAACCCGTGTTGTTTGGCGAACTTTTTAAGTTCAGGTACGCGAGCCATCGTGCCGTCGTCATTTTGAATTTCACAGATCACGCCAGCGGGTTCGCAACCTGCGAGGCGAGCGAGATCAACCGATGCCTCGGTGTGGCCAGCACGTTTGAGAACACCACCGTCACGGGCTCGTAACGGAAAGATGTGACCCGGGCGAGCAAAAGCACTGTGCACAATTTTTGGATCAGCGAGCGCGCGCAATGTGGCCGCGCGATCAGCCGCAGAAATGCCAGTTGTTGTGCCTTCAAGCAAGTCGACTGAAATCGTGAACGCCGTTCGGTGGCTCTCAGTGTTGTTGTCGACCATCAGGGGTAGACGCAATTCGTCACAACGTTCACCAGTGAGTGGGGCAACAACAACACCAGACGTGTGGCGCACCATGAAAGCGATTTTTTCGGCGGTGGCGAACTGTGCCGCCATGATCAAATCGCCCTCGTTCTCTCGGTCTTCGTCGTCAACCATGACGACAAGTTCGCCGCGACCGATTGCCGCAATAATCTCTTCAATTGAAGCGAAGTCTGCGTCGTTATTTGAAGTGTTGTTTTGCTGGTTCATTTGGGTATCTCCTGTAGTTGCGAGTTTGGTTCAAAAATAATTTCAATGTCGTCGCCGAGTTGCTCTGAAGATTTGAATTTTCCACGCCAAAGTTCAGACATCGTCGCAATACCGTGGCCTTCGAACACTGGCAGCGAGTCGTTGCCGCCAGTTATTGCTGGCGCAAGATGCAACACGTACTGATTAATTAGTTTTTCGCGGTGAAATGCGGCGGCAACTGTTGGCCCACCTTCAACAAGTAGTTGCAACACGTCTTGGCGGCCAAGTTCGTCGAGCAGGTCGACCAACGAGCCACGCCATTGTGTGCACGGGTTCACGCGTGCTTGGGGTGAAACTTCACCGAGCACAATGCGACGCGGCGAATCGCCATCAACGTCACGCACTGTGAGTTGTGGGTCATCCATGCGTACTGTGTTCGCGCCAACCAACACGGCGTCGCTTTGCGCACGCAAAACTTGAACACGTTTACGGGCGATGTCGCCGGTAATCCACATGCTGGTGCCATCTGGGGCGGCGGTGCGACCATCTAGCGTCATAGCCATTTTTAAAACCACGAATGGTCGTTTTGTTTTGCGGTGATGAATGTATGCAGCGAGTTGCGCGTCGATCTGATCGGCGAGCACGCCAACTTCGACAGCGACACCCGCTTGACGAAGGTGAGCAATGCCGCGACCAGAAACTTTTTCATCTGGGTCGACGATGCCCACCACAACTCGTTTGATGCCCGCATCGATGATTGCTTGTGTGCACGGACCAGTGCGACCTGTGTGATCGCACGGTTCAAGCGTCGTATATATAGTTGCGCCTGCAGCATCAGCACCAGCGCTGGCGAGAGCCTGAACTTCGGCGTGCGGGCCGCCGACGCGGCTGGTTGATCCGTCAAAAGTTTTGCCAGTTGAAGTGACGACGACGCTGCCAACCCACGGGTTTGGTCGCGAAATTAGACGTGCACGATCTGCTGCCGAGATCGCAATTCGCATCGCCTCTAAATCGTTCACTATTGAATCTCTTTCGTTCGTCGAACGACATGCAGGGTCAACGAACGAAGGGTCGCGCACTGCGTATGAAACGCGCGACACCACCGTCTTCTTGCTTCCATCCGGACTTTAACCGTCGGCCCTGGAATCACACCAGATCAGTCTCACGATTTCTCGTGAGAGTCGCGGGCTTTAACCGCCGATAGGGAATTACACCCAACCCTGCAAGAAGTTCTATTTAGTTTTCGTAATTACTTTTCTTAATTCTGTTTACTTCTATTTCTAGGATATTGGCAAGTCGAGCACAGTTCCACTGTGAGAATCTGGCTGTTTGCCGGTCTGTTTTTCAGCGCGCGATTCGGCTAATCCAATGGCGACAATTGAGCCGAGCACAACTAAAGCCCCAAGAATTTGAATTGCCGTGATCGACTCGTTCATCAGCATCACACCAATTGAAATTGTGACAACCGCTTCAAAAGTCTCGACCATCGAAGTGACGCCCGGACCAATGCGTTTGATGCCTGCGAAAAAGAGCGCAGTGGCAAGCACCGTGATGACTAAAGCCATCGCCACTACGAAGAGCCAGCCTTGAGTATTGATTGGAAATTCAGGATTGAGAGATTTTGGTCCGAGTAGTGAAACCAAAATAAATGCCGTTGCTGCACCAGTTAGAGCGATAGTCAACATTGTGAGTGGATCAGATTTCTTGGCGACGCTTCCCGCGGCGACTACATAGATCGAATGAAATACAGCCGAAAAAAATGTGATCATGATGCCAGTGAAATTGCCATCACCGACTTGGCCTGCAGTGAGCCAAACACCTGCCAGTGTCGTGAATAGACAGACCGAGATCACGAGATTTGGTTTATGTTTGTAGACAATCCAAGAAAGCAAGATGGCGATTGCCGGATAAATGTAGAAAATCACAACGACCAAGCCAGAGTCGATGTCTTGTAGGGCGATGAAATAAAGCAGAGGTGAGACGAAAAATCCGAATGCACCAAGTGCAAAAATTTTCAGAGAGTCATTGAGGCTGGGCAAATCTTTGAGTTGCATTTTGGCGAGACGCACAAGAATTAAAACAATCGCTGACATCGTGAAGCGCGCAGTGAGAAAGCCCATTGGGTTCGCGCCGTTGCGCTCAAGATTGTCTGCGAACCAAGGGCCTGTGCCGTAGCCGCCACCTGCGAGCATTACGAATACGACGCCATACGCACGTGGCTTGGCATCAAGTGCATGACGTATCTTCGCGAGCATAATTTTTTTGTTTAAGTTCTTTTTTGTTTTCGAATTGTGCGAGTGATACCAAAACCCACCACACAGAGCCCAGCGATCATGATCGCAAACACGGCATATTGCAGTGCTCCACCGCGCTCGCCGGCGTCTTCTGGGGCTTTGCCACATCCTGGCTTAGGCAGAAAGCCGATGCACTCAGAGGGCTCGTTTTCGAGGTCATAAACGCCAGGGGCCGTGGGCAGACTGGTTGGACTAGTCGGGCTAGTTGCGCTTTCTGCTTTGGGTAGCGGCCAAGTTTTGGCGCTGGCGCTCGGCGCAGAGTTAGCGAATAAGAAGATCGTGGTGATCAAAGTTGATGCAACGAATCTTTTCACCCATACATCGTGCCATCTCATGGGGCTGTTTCGGCGCATATCAACTATTGTTAAGCGTCGTCATGACCAACGACACTGAAACAAAAAACTTGCAACAAGTTGTGCTCGTCGTTGATTTTGGCGCGCAATACGCGCAATTAATCGCGCGTCGAGTGCGTGAAGCCAAAGTGTATTCAGAGATTGTTTCGCACACGATTACGGCCGCTGAAGTAAAGAAGCGCAAACCTGCAGCAATTATTTTGTCAGGTGGACCGAAAAGTGTGCATGTTGATGGCGCTCCGAAACTTGATGCGGCAATTTACGAATTGGGTGTGCCGATTTTCGGTATTTGCTATGGCGTGCAGTTGATTGCCCAGCAACTCGGCGGTGAAGTCGCACGCGGAGGAAAAGGCGAGTATGGGCGCGCGACGCTGCGGCGGATCGCAGGTTCATCTTCAACTTTGTTGGATGATTCGTTAAGCGAAAAAGCGAGCGAACTAGATGTGTGGATGAGTCACTTTGATGCAGTCACACGCGTACCCGATGGTTTTGTTGCCACTGCGGCAACTCCAGATGCGCCGATGGCTGTTATTGAGTGCGCGGCAAAAAAGATTTGGGGAGTGCAGTTTCACCCTGAGGTGATGCATACGCAACAAGGCACTGAAATTCTGCAACGGTTTATTCATCAACTTGCTGGCTGTACGCCAAGTTGGACAATGGACTCGATCATTGACACACAGATCAAAGCAATTCGTGAGCAAGTTGGCAGTGAGCGAGTTGTGTGTGGCCTATCTGGTGGCGTTGACTCAGCGGTTGCCGCAGCGCTCGTACATCGGGCGATTGGCAAACAGTTGACCTGCGTTTATGTTGACACGGGTTTGATGCGCAAAAACGAAAGCGTACAAATCGTCGAAACATTTCATCGGGTGATGGGAATTGAGCTGGTTCATGTCGATGCTGGTGCGCGGTTTTTTGAACGACTTGCTGGAGTTACTGAGCCAGAAGCTAAGCGCAAAACAATTGGTGAGTTGTTCGTGCGAATTTTTGAAGAAAACACCGGCGGTTTGACCGACGCGAAGTTTTTGGTGCAGGGCACTTTGTATCCCGATGTGATCGAGAGTGGCGGTCAAGATGGCACGGCAAGTGTGATTAAGAGTCACCACAATGTGGGTGGTTTGCCCGAAGATATGACTCTCAAACTTGTTGAGCCGCTACGGGCTCTATTCAAAGACGAGGTGCGCACACTCGGTTCGCAGTTGGGTTTG
>OBMK010000309.1_pt1 | contig 47131 bp, 39 predicted proteins | sample 1539081 | NCBI WGS metagenome assembly OBMK01 (sample SAMEA3355528, study PRJEB22509) | marine metagenome | biome: marine; feature: river plume; material: water | place: USA | collected 2010-08-07 | depth 0.5 m | reverse complement strand
AACAAAATCCCATGAAATGATGAAATCTATAGAGAAGTGCTCGTACCGGGAATCTCGCAACTTCCGTCCGGACAATTTCAATTACTTACGTACCACTCTTCGTACCGGGAAACTCGATGATTTCTTACGTATCTCGGGGAATTATAGGGTCAAATGAGATATGCCCTTTGCCAAACGCAAATTCATGTTCAATGCAGATGATAGAGATAACAGCCGTGTCTTCAGACAGAAATCCATGAAAATGTTTCATGCGACACTTTTTTCGTTTCTTCTTTTAACAATTTCTTTAGCTGGGTGTTTAGAATCAAGTGAAGATCAGGGTATTCCTTCCTCAGAATACGAAGATAATATTGCCTCTTTAGAAGAGGAAATTGAATTGCTTAATAATGAAATTGAAAATAAAAATAGTGAGATTGCTTCCCATCTCAATCAAATAGAATCTCTTAATTCAGAAATTTCATCCCTCAAAGCAAACATTGCTTCTCTTAATTTGGAAATTGCTTCTCTACATGCGAACAATGATTCAGCAGTGGACGACAGTAAAATCTCAGAATTGGAGAATTTAAATCGAGATTTAAACCTAACAATCGTCAGTTTGAATGCACAGATTTTGGAATACCAACAAGCTTTGTCAGATAGAGATCAAAGCATCAGTGATTATATCGAACTTCTTGGTGGTTTACAATCCGAGAATACAAATCTCACGAATGAAATCTTGGAACTCAATTCATTGATTCAGAACATGCAATCCACAATTGACGAACTCCAATCAGCTTTGTATCCATATTCTTGTCCATTGGGCAGTGTACTCTCAAAAGTTTCAATTCCATCGATTTATGCTAATCCAGGCGTTGTTTTCTCCAATGTTTCAAATTATGAAGACCATAACCCTCAATCGATACAATACCAAGTTACACTCAACGGCACTCCACTCGAAGGCTGCGAAGTTCGATTTGAAATAGAGGAAGATCATGGTTGGTTTTTCCCTGCTAACAGACAGACGAATTCTGAAGGTATGATATACGGATATTGGACAGCTGGGCGAATCATCGGAGAACAAAATATGAGCGCATACATTACATGGCCAACTGGTGAGAAAATGTACCAAAATATCTCAGGCGAGGTTACTGACGTTCGACTCATTGCAGCTTCAATTTGGTCAAGATATCAATTCAGTGGAGAATTTGATGAATTTAGTATTCGTGCTACTCCTGGCACTGGTCCTCGGGGCACGTATTATTCAACAATCAACTGGAAGGGTTCTTATGGTGGAATTCAGTTTAACAACGCAGATACTACGACAGTACTATTTTCAACTTGGGATACTAGCGGGAGAGATGCTGAAATCACTGATAACGGTTCATGCAACGAAATAGTTGGTTTCTCGGGAGAAGGGACTGGAGTTAGTTGTCGGCTAAAATTTCCTCCCAGTCAATATGGAGCAATAACGGGTCTTCCCGATGATTACATGCTTGTTACAGGGCATACATATCAAACTTCGATACAGATTCAGGATTGTGGAACAAACTGTCAATCTTACACTTTCATGTTTGAAGATATTACTCGTGGTTTTGGGCCAATTAGTCTAGGTACTCAAGAGTACAAATCCGACTCAGTTAATGATAGAGCATCTAGTTTCGTTGAAGATTTTTACCGACAAGGAAACTGTGTAACAGGATATCAAGGAGAATCTGCAGAGCGTTCCGTTTTGTATCATGATATTAGGGCCAGAGTGGATGGTGTGAATGAAAGTAGCACGCAGGATACATTTAACGCAATTTATGACGGATGGGACGAAGAAATCTGTTCAAATTACTACTCAGAAAGAACCGAGTCCGGAATTTTTCTTTCCAGCGGAGGAGATCGATTTGTCGGACCACCAATCATTGCTGGCGACTCAAATTTCCCAGGCTACAGGCCTATAGTTTAGGGCTACGCATCCCCAGATGTAGCTTGAAGAGGTTATTGAAAACCTAGGACTTAGAATCAGTTTCAAATTTGTTTTTGTAGGATTTTGGTTACCAACCAATTCCAGAAAGAGAGTGCTCGTACCGGGATTTGAACCCGGGTCGAAGGAATGAGAGTCCTTCATGATGGGCCACTACACTATACGAGCGTGGATGTTCTTGCCACCGACCTTTCGTATTTAGCCATCTCGCATCATAGGCCTGCGACGGGGTTCAGCAATCAATCACATTTGCTTCACTTTTCGTTTTGATTGAAAGTGAAAACCAGACCACTGCGCATGAAAATTTAGTTTAGTTTCAATTCAGGGGTCCTTCGTCGCTTGATATACGGGTGCCAATGAGTTTGCATCATGGACAACCAAAATCACCCACTGGACTCTTTGTCATTCAGCGATTTAACATGCACCTCTGATGAACCCCTGGCACCTTCTTGGAGTCAGACCTCCACCACACTCTACGCTCACCCCAGCGGCGAACTCCCATCCCGGTTTGCCGCTGTGGGTTGGCAACCTCTGTATGTTCCAGGACGGAACGTTCCAACCACCCTTCTCTCGAGGACTGTACAAGGCCTTGCTCGACGTGCGAACCGGATCATCCGAGGTGAGGCATGATGAGCAGAACCATGCGCTTGCGAACTGAAATCGCCACGTACCTCGGCAACGTGGGTGAAGCGAACACCACCGATATCCTCGATCATGTAAACCAGCGATTCCGCTGGGGTGCAACGATGAACCAGCTTGGAAATGTGCTCGCACGAGACCGACGATTCGTCAAAGTTGGCTTTGATGAAGGAACCGACATCGGTGGCTTCCGTATGCGGGTCTGCGTTTGGTCAATTGCTGCTGCTTGATAGCAAAGGGATGAAAACCCACGCCGAGCACAGGTTGCAACATGGCAGGGAAAACCTTGGCTTTGGTCGAATTAATGCGACCGAAGAACATGATTCTCGCAGCCATCACTGTACCCTTAGGTGCTCATTTCGGCATCAATGGCGACTGGAGTGCGAATGATGGCATGGCTGTTGTCGTGCAGATTTTCACAGTCCTTACATTCATGGGTGCAGGCAATGCGATGAACGACATCAAAGATGCTGCCATCGATCTCGTCGCCCACCCTGCAAGGCCGCTCCCCTCTGAACGCATCACAGAAACTGAAGCCAAGCGATTTGTTGGCGTATTGTGGTTTCTCAGTGTGGGAAGCATGCTCACTGGAGCCTTCTTCCTCCATTCGAATGGTGATGCGTGGTGGCCTTTGACCACCATCTACGTGATTGCTGTTGCACTCATGTTGACCTATGACCTCGGACCGGAAACCAAAACAAAAGGACTCATTGGAAATGTCTCTATCTCATTGATGGTCGCCGCTGTCATTGGCTACGGTGCTGCAACCATTGGAAGCATGAACTCTCTTGTGTTCTGGGTTGCAATGGTGGTGTTCTTCACCAACCTCGCTCGTGAAGTGGTCAAAGATTGCCAGGATATGTTGGCTGATGAAGGCGAACGGATGACGCTTCCCATGAAAATAGGCGCAGAGAACGCTCGCATGACTGCCTATGTGATGATCATGGCAGGTCTTGTGTGCCTCTACATACCCTACTGGCAAGGCCCCTTCAACCTCAATCAATTGCTTTACCAGACACCTGCCATTCTGGTGCTCATCACGCTCAATGGACCGTTGTTCAAAGCAGAAGACGCTCGAGTCTCCATGCGAATTCGAGTCGCAATGCTTCTTGGATTGCTTGGCTTCATGCTCACAATGGTAATGTGATCAGTCGAGTCCCATGAACTCGCCCATGGCTTGCCAAGCACCTTCGTTGATGAAGTAAGCAAGAAGTGACATTTGAGCCCACATACGATTCTCGGCTTGATCGAAGACAATTGATTGCTTGTGGTCCATGACCCAATCGGTGACTTCGTCACCACGGTGTGCTGGAAGGCAATGCATGAATTTCCATGTGCTGTCCATGTTTCCAACCATTGCTTCGTTGACTTGGTAGCCGTCAAATGCTTGGACCTTATCGGTCATGTGTTCTTCACCCATTGAGATGAAAACATCCGTGTAGACGACATGAGCGCCACTGACTGCTTCGATCGGGTCGTGGGTCATCATGACCTTCGATCCGTTTGCTTCGGCCAGAACCTTGGTTCGCTCCACCACATCTTCTGCTGGTTCGTATCCTTCAGGCACTGCGTAGTTGATGTCGATGCCAAGCATTGCGCAAGCCAGCATCAAGTCGTGAAGAACGTTGTTCCCATCACCAACCCAAGCCACTGTGATTTCACTTGGCTCGTCGAAGTGTTCCAACACAGTCATCAAGTCAGCTGCTGCTTGGCAGGGGTGGTGCTTGTCAGAAAGTGCATTGAGCACGGGAACATCTGCATGCTTTGCAAGTTCAGCAACGTCATCATGCGAGAAACATCGATAGGTCATTCCACCGAGGAATCGGGAAAGCACTTGAGATGTGTCGCCGACGGTCTCAGATTTTCCAAGTTGAATGTCGTTCTTGAGGAGGGTCAGAGGGTAGCCACCCAAGCGATTGATTCCAACTTCAAATGAAACGCGGGTTCTCGTTGAAGGCTTTTCGTAAATCGAACCAATAGCAAGGCTGTCAAGAGGCATGAAGTTCATGGCTACCTCGTCACTTTGCTTCCAAAGTCGCTTGAATTCAATGCCCCAGCGGAGGATTTTTTCAAAGTCTTCGGCAACGTCGTCAATGGCCAACAGGTGCTGGGGCATGACCTTTCCACGAAAGGACGGTTTCTAACTGTTATGAGCGAAGTGTTCGCTTCAATTCTTCTCGTCATCGTTGTCAGCAGCGAATCCATCACGGGCATCACTCATGCCACCGAACAGTGCTTGAGCAAAGGTGAGAATGTCGGCAAGGCCTTCTTCGAGTTCAGAAGACAGCGGGGTTAAACCGGGTGCTTGTGCGAACTCTTGCATCATGCGCAATTGGTTGATCGCAAATTCCGTACGCTGGCCGCCAGCCTCGTCATAGAGTGCCATTTCGAGAATCTCGAGTCGTTCCGACCATTCAAGGATTTGAGCCAGTTCGTCAGGTTCGAGAAGATCTGCCTTGGACAGGAAGTTCTTGGTTGGCAAACCGAGCCTAAATTCAACGATGCTCGAGAGAAGCATTTGGGATACGAATCCGGATGGTGAGCGTGAAAGCATTGGGTCGAACAGGTAGATAATCGCCGACTGCTCCCGTCCAATCACTTCGATGAGATGGTTTGATGCTTCGCGGAATGCGAACAATTCGACTTGCCCCGGTGTGTCGACAATCATCACTTCACCCGTGAGGGCGTGCAGTTGCGCAGCGACGTCTCCAGCTTGTGCTGCGAGCAGATCTGCTGCGAGAATTTGAGCCCCGTTTGGACCCAAATCATACTCGCCCATTACTTCAGTGAGGGAAATCAAATCACGGACATCGAATTCAGCGTCATAATGAACACGCTCGGCTCCCGGGTCGAGGTTGACTGCAATCGCATCGGTTTCAAGGAACCGCGACCAGCGTTGGAACGATGTAACCAACGAGGATTTTCCTGCACCTGCTGTTCCAACCACAAAGAGCACTGGGGGTGTGCCACTGTCCATGCCTACCATGCTTGCTCGTCCAGCCCACCCTACATCAAGTGCACGGAAGCAACCCTTCCAAAAGAGTCAGAATCAACGCATTAAATGAAAACTGAAGGGCAGAACGGTTATGTGCTCGATGGATATGGAGTTGATACCGCCTTGTGCGGTCGCCACGGAGGAATTGTAAATGAGCGACGAAAAACCACCTATGCCACCCGGACTACCACCTATGCCACCAATGCCGCCTGCACCACCTGCACCACCGGCTGATGGCGCTGCGCCACCAATGCCACCTATGCCTCCAATGCCAAGCATGGATGCACCACCTGCTCCGCCAGGTCTGCCACCAATGCCGCCTATGCCCGGTATGGAAGCACCGCCTGCGCCTCCAATGATGGACGCACCTGCCGCTCCACCAATGCCTCCAATGCCGCCTATGCCCGGAATGGATGCGCCACCTGCTCCCCCAATGATGGACGCTCCTGCCGCTCCACCAATGCCACCAATGCCAGAAATGGATGCACCTCCTGCACCGCCTGGCCTCCCACCAATGCCGCCTATGCCAGAAATGGAAGCACCGGCTGCACCTCCAATGCCTCCTATGCCAGAGATGGATGCACCTCCTGCACCGCCTGGCCTACCACCAATGCCACCTATGCCAGAAATGGACGCACCGGCTGCACCTCCAATGCCTCCTATGCCAGAGATGGATGCACCACCTGCACCACCCGGCCTACCACCTATGCCACCAATGCCAGCAGATCCACTTGCTCCACCAATGGAAGCACCGGCTGTTGACCCGCTCATGGCACCTCCTATGCCACCAATGCCAGCCGACCCACTCGCTCCACCAATGGATGCACCTGCTGCAGATCCGCTCATGGCTCCACCAATGCCACCAATGCCAGCCGACCCACTCGCTCCGCCAATGGAAGCACCGGTTGCTGATCCACTCATGGCACCTCCAATGCCACCAATGCCAGCCGACCCACTCGCTCCACCAATGGAAGCACCGGCGGCTGACCCGCTCATGGCTCCACCAATGCCACCAATGCCAGCCGACCCACTCGCTCCACCAATGGAAGCACCGGCGGCTGATCCACTCATGGCACCAGTCGAACCAACAGCGTCTGATGACGTGTTGGGCAGCCCAATGGACCTGACAGGCGAACAAGCTGGAGCAACCATCCGAAGCAGTGCTGAAGTTGATGAAATTGACGGAGATAAGCTCGAAGGAACACTCCATGAAGTTGAGAAATCGACCCTCACCTCTGATGGTGAAATCATCAAGCAGACCGTGAAAGGAACCTTGGTGGTCAACAATCCATCTGCAGAAGACCGAATCTACGACATCGATGTGATGCTCGACCACGCCGATGCAACCGACATCGGTGGTGACCATGTCTCCGTTGATGAACTCGAGGCTGGCAAGAGTCACAGCATGAAGTACAAGGTCAACGGTAAGCGAATGCTCGTTCTCCGAGAACGCCTTGACACAAACCCTGCTCGAACCTCTGCCCGCTCGTTGTCCGTCGCTTCCAGCGAGGATGGTGGACCGATCTCCCTCGAAATCGAAGTTGAAAACGTCGCAACTGTCCCTGTTCGTGACGTCATGGTCACCCGACCACTGCCCGATGAAATGGCATTCACTCACGCAGCAGGTGCCGAAATTGACAACAACACCTTGAATTGGAATGTTGGCGTTTTAGCCGCAGGCGAAAAGCAAGTCCTCACCATCGAAGGCACCATCACCGTCACAGGTACTGCAAAGATCGATGCTGGTGCAGCAACAGCCACCTACGCAGCTGATTCAACCCTCTCTGACCTCAACTTCCGAGAACTTGATGCGTTCTGCCGAGGTTTCTCATACATGCGTGTGCGTGAAGATGAGCGACCAGACAACTGGTTGTGCAAGACCACGTTCGAAAACCGCTCCTCCTTCGCTGTCGATTTGGTCAAACTCCAAGTCCGCATGAAGGGAAGCGACGACTTGCTCTTCGACATTAAGGATGTCAAAGAGGATGTCCCACCCCACGGAAAGTGGGAGTCGGAAGAGCGAACCGTCATGGCACAATCAAAGCCTGATTTCGCTACCGATCTTTCCTACACCATCCTTCCTCGGGCAACCCGAAGCACCGAAGGAAGCATGACCTTGCAATCCAGCACCCTTGAAGTGGTGGAAGCATCTCTTGGAAAGACCTACTCAACCAACAGTCTCCGTTCCTATAGAGCGCAAAAGGTCAGCGCATGTTTGACCTTTACCAACAACGGTTCATCGAACATCAACGTGGCGCGTTTCACTGACGACATCCCTGGCCTCTTCGCAGCGCCAGACTTGTCCACTTTCACTGTGAAGGTCGATGGAAAGGAAATTGCTGACGGCCAGTTCAAATCGGAAGTCGCAGAGGGCATCACCCTCGAAAAGACCAACCGATCACCTGACGGTATTGGCTACACGATCACTACCACTGTAGGGATCACGGCCCCAATTGGACTCAAGCCTGGAAAGTCATTGACGATTGAGTACGACCTCTTCGCACCGGACCCAACCCCCGAAAACACTGCAGTCAGCGCACCGGCCCATTGTGAGTTCAGTGCTGAAAAGGCGGGACCACGTTGTGGCAGGGATGCAGAGGACGCACCAGTCATCAGCGTCGTGCACAACCGAAGGGATTTCTCCGCAGGAAAGCAAACGATGCCTGTTGGCGGCAAAGGCCGCTACGAAGTGCTCATCCTGTTCGAGAACAACGGTGACACAGCGTTGAAGGACGTTTACATCAACGATGTCATGCCAGCCAACTTTGAGATCAAAGATTGGCACATCCGGGGAACCGGTGGCGACAAGCGAACCGATTGCGAAATGAAGACCGAGGACGGCGTCGGTGGCACCCACATCAGTTGGATGGTTCCAATCGTCGGCAAGGGTGAGCGTCTTGATGTGTTCATGGAAATCAAGGGCACCGGTGAAATCGATGCTGAAGCACTCAACAGGTTCCACGGCGTTCACTTCGGTGACGAAGTCGAGTCGGATGACCTCCCAGCCCCTAAGGCTGAAGAGGAAGAAGCACCGGATGAAGAAGAGGCTGCAACTGAGGAAGCACCAGCTGAAGAAGAGGCTGCAACTGAGGAAGCACCGGCTGAAGAAGAGGCTGCAACTGAGGAAGCACCGGCTGAGGAAGAGGCTGCAACTGAAGAGGCACCTACTGAAGAAGAGGCTGCAACTGAAGAGGCACCTGCTGAAGAAGAGGGTCCAGCGGTCACCTGGCGAGAAGATGTCTTGCTCCGTGTCATGGAAGCAAAGGGCATCAGCGTTGATGACCGAGATGCATTCGTAGCACATGCTGCAAACTATGACCTCGACGACAATGGTTACCTCAAGAAGGCAGAAATCGAAGCCGCAGCTGAAGCATGGGGCGAAGACGCCGATGCTTCTGAAGAAGCACCTGCTGAAGAGGCTGCAACCGAAGAAGCACCTGCTGAAGAAGCATCCACTGAGGACAAGATGTGCTCCATCTGCATGTCAATGAATCCACACGATGCAACAGAATGCAGCGCTTGCAAATTCACCTTTTGAGCAAACCAGCGTGGGCAGAAATGGCCATTGATGCTTGATCACTCAGGCAGAACCCATTGTGGCCAGTCCTCATTGTCTGACGAACGGCTAACAAGAATAAGGACTGGGCGTCCAACTTGAGAGAGAACGGATTCAAGGGATTGAGCGGTTGAGGGCGGGATCACGCCATCACGCATGTCAACAGCGAGCCAAGCATCAGGGTACTGTCCCATCCATGCATTCAATTCAGCTTCAATGCCCTCCGGAGGAACCCCTTGCCGAACGCTTGCAATGTAACCCCACCCGGGGAGACAACGTCGCTCTGAATCGGTCCACAAAAACATACGAGGCGGGCGTGGGAGCCGTGCCAACTGATCGATGGCCTCGTGCTCTGTGACGCACACAGGGCGGTTTGGCATTGGAACAGGAACTGAGTGTTGCCATGTACGGTCGATGTTCATCGGTTCGCGGCGCCGCATGTCTCTGCGAGGCAGACGGTCCTGTTTGAAACCCTCGCAATATTGGAATCGAAACTTGAATCAATCCGGGAGAAAACAAACCCAACCTTCATGCCCCCCTTGCGCCGCCCTTACATTATGGCTAACGGCAACGCACCGCCCCCTCCCCAGCCGCCGGGAGGCTCAATGCTCATGATGTTGGGTGTCATGGTCATGATGACCCTGCTCATCATGAACCCGGGAATCAGAGGAACCCTTGGCTCAGTTGCCGACCCAATTCTCTCACCAATCCTCCCCGAGGAATCCTACTTCGTCTTCACAGTGTTGATCCTCGGTACTTTTTCCATGACAATGAATACGGTGCTTCGTAACCTTTTCACAGACCCGATGGCTCAAGCCCATATCGGCCACCGTCAACGCCAAGTGCGAATGATGATGAACGATGCACGAATGAGCAGGGATCCAATCCTCCAAGAGAAAGCGACGACGCTTCAACAACAAATGATGCCTGAGCAATTGAAGGTCCAAATGGGCGCCATGAAGCCAATGATGTTCACCATGGTGTTCATTATCGCCATCTTTGCGTGGCTCACCACGACCGTTGAGAACTTTCGAGTGGACTATGTATCCCTTCCATGGCACACAGAATGGAACCTTTTGGGTGACAAATTCCTTTTCTTCCCGGCATGGATTTGCACCTACATCTGCATGAGTGCGCCCCTTGGCCGAATCGTCGACCGCCACATCAAACTGCTTCGCTATCGAAGCCACCCAATGGTTAAGTCGGGTGAGACAATTAAGGAACCATTGCTGCATTTGATTGCTGGCCAAAACAAAGCAAAGAGCGCCGATGCGCACCGACGTCAACAACGCAGTCAACGCCAATCTTCAAACCGTAAAACCAGCAAGGCCAAAGCAACTCCATCTGTTTGGGATGAAGAGGATAAGAAGGCATCCGAATCGTCGAATGATGAGTGCCCTGAATGTGGATTGGACATGATCTCAACCCTTGGTCCTCGTACAAAGCGATGCGATGTTTGCAGGCACGAATGGGTGTGAGCATGGTTCGCATCACGGTATCAGGCCATCCTGGCAGCGGCACAAGCACACTTGTGAGCGGCTTAATGGATCACTACGGCTGGTCTTCACTCAACGGAGGCGATGTCTTCCGTGGGGAGGCAAAGCGACGTGGCATGTCTTTGTCTGATTTCGGCGCCTTGTGCACCACCGATTTGGAAGTGGACCGCCAACTGGATGCCTTGCTTCAAGAACGAATGTCCGCAACTGGAGCTGAAGAGATTGTTGAATCTCGACTCTCAGGATGGTGGGCTTACAGGCTCAATCTTGACTGTGTACGACTCTGGGTCGATGTCGAGGATGAAGAGCGAGCGCGACGCGTTGTAGCAAGGGAAGGCGGCACAATTGAGGAGGCGCTGGAAGCCAATGCTAAGCGCACCTCGGTTGATGCAGAACGATTCACTGAACTGTATGGCATCTTGCCGGAGCAGCGCGAACCCTATACCATAGTACTCGATGGAACACACCTAGGCAGGGATGAAGTCCTTGCCGCCGTGATTGAACACTTGGAGGCCACAGCATGACACACCACGCACTTGACGCAACATCCAAAACCAATCCATCTGTTGGTACCGCACCCGATGACCGCACCGTAGAACAACGACTTGCTGGCGGGTTCATTCTTCTGGACAAACCTGCAGGACCAACTTCGCACCAAGTTGCGGCTTGGGCTCGTGACCTGTTTGGGCTGGAACGTCTTGGCCACGGAGGAACGCTCGATCCTTTCGCCACAGGTGTGCTTCCGCTCATGGCTGGTAAAGCGATGAAGGTAACCAAGAAAATTCTCAACCACAAGAAATCCTACATTTGCGTGTTCCGCTTTGCAAGCGAAGTTGATGAAGATGCGCTCAATAAAGCCATGCGCCAACTCACTGGCCGTGTCTACAACGTTCCACCAGAAGTTTCCGCTGTGAAGGTGCAAGTCCGAACAAGGAAAATTTTCTCCTTCGAACAATTGGACCGTTCCGGCAACGATATGATCGCTCGCGTCCATTGTGAAGCAGGAACCTACATTCGAACCATGGCACGGGACCTTGGATTGTTACTCAACATGAAAATTCAACTGAAGGAATTGCGCCGTGACATCTCTGGTGTGTTCACCCTCGATGATTGCGTCACCTTGCAAGAACTCGCAGACGCCGTGTGGTTGTGGAAGGAATGCGATAAGCCAGAGGCACTTTTGCGAATCATTCACCCAATCGAAAAGTTGCTGCTCGACCTGCCATCGGCGACCGTTAAAGACAGCGCAGCCGCTGCATTGGCGCACGGGGCACCACTGCTCCGCCCCGGCTTGGTAAGCATTGCTTCAGGCATCCCATCTGGCAAAGAGATCTACGTCCAGACCATGAAGAATGAAGCAGTCGGCGTGGTCACCCTTACGGCGAACACTGACGACATAGCATCGATGAGCGAAGGTGAAGTGGCACGTCCGAGCATGGTGCTCCTTGACGGCGATGTCTACCCTCGACGTTGGAAATCACCTGAGTGATACCAAGCGTGCGTGATTCGATCACGCTTCGATGTATTCTTCGTAAATATATTCCTCGGTTTCTATTCTTATTTTCAATACTGACATGATTCCCACATCCACTTTGTCAACCGGAGTTGAACGGTCCCCACGACCTCAAAGCAAGTTTTTGTGAGACAGTCCCATTATCAAGTTTGAGGACCTTTTTGCCGTTATCCGACATCGGATGTTTCTATTTGACCTCACAAGGAGCAGTTGAGAAGGACCCTTTCGTTGAAGAATCTGAACCGCATAGGGAATGAACTTCGCCACCGCTGGCAAGTAAATTGCAACCCAATAAACAAGGGGCCAGTCAACCTTGTAGCAGCCATTCGTGTGCTCACTCGAGTTTCTTAATTTTCGCAGGTGCGAGCATAACGAAGGCACCAACAATGGCAACCAGACCGAACACTGTTAATGCATAGAAGGTGCCATCTCCAATCTCGATTCCAGACGAAGTGGAATCATCTGCCAATTGTTTCGGAAAAATCTCGACAGCAACCACTGCTTCATTGTTGGCTTCGTTGCCTTCGTCGATTTCCAATCCACGATCGACCATTGCTCGAATTTGAACCGTTCCTGCTTCTTCGGGAATGGCCCAATCACAGGTCACTTCACCGAGTTCGCCGGGTTCGAGAAGAGGGATGGTTGCTATGGCGATCAGTTCAGTGTTCATCTCGCAACGAACCGAAATCATTGAAGCGTCTGCTTGCCCGTTGTTTCGAACGAGCACACGGAAGGCACCAATGCCACCTGCCGTCATCTCAGAATTGCCCTTTTCGATGCTCTCGACCACCAAGTCAGGTAAGGCCATGACTTCCAAATCCATGATTCGGTCCGTGCAGGAGGTTTGATCGCATAACGATACCAAGACCGCATGGAAGCCAGGTGTTGGTGCGTTGACAGTGATGATTCGTGTGACGAGGTCAACGGTTGCCCAGCTCCGATTTGTGCTTGCAGAGAGGGTGTCTGAATCAATGTCGCCATATGTGAACGAAAGTTCAGTTGGCACTGAAAGTTGAACTGGAATAACGGATTGGAATTCGGTCAAAACAGGGGCGTCATCTACGGCAGAGACTGTGACCATGAACACCTCCACCCATGTGTTTCCTGCTTCATCTGCCACGGTGGTGGTCACCGTTGCAAAACCGGAAACCTCTGGCAGCAGGCGGACTCGAACGTCGCCTTCTGTCAAATCGATTTCCACAAGGTCTTGATTGGTGTTGGAAAAAGTCACGAGGAGGTTTTCGTTTACCGTACGGTCATCCGTGCATCGATGCAAGAACGGAAGGATTCGCCCGCCTCCATCTTCGATGAGTGTTTGATCTCCGACAGGAACGCAGGTCGGATCTTCATCCCAAGCGATGCTGTACCCACCGGTGACATCCATCGAGGTAATTTCGAATGCAGTGGTGCTTGCCGTACCGAGGGAATCCCATGTGAACCATGTCTTGAGTTCGACCTTCAGGGAAGCGCTGGCATCGTGAAGATGAGCACCAATGGGGAAACTCAGCGAAAGACCTGGGTTGAGAGCGACCGGTTGGTTGGTGACCAATTCGTCGTTTACGAACAGTAACCAGCGCGAATAGGTGGCATCAAGGCCGTCCAAGTTCCCAAAGATACGTCCGTTCAGTGTCAAGGTTGGATCGTTCACGTCAACGGTGATTTCGCTGATGCACGCATTGATGGCGGAAACCCGGACTTTGGTGAACGGGTGATCTGGCAGCAACATGTGTTCGTCCATCGCCTCGAATGCGGTGAATGTCTCACCATCTGAAGAGGAAGCATACTCCAGCTGTACGTCATCAAGCGATTCATTTTGCAGCACATAGTGGACCCGCCCAATGCGTTGGTTTGGAGGCGTCGAAAGAGCCTCACTCGTCCACACTCCGGTTGTCCCTTCAATGCTTGATTGCAACCCACAAGCGGCGTAGCCCATGTTCTGCGAATCGCCTGCCGTCAAATCAAGGTTCATGAGCGGGGTGTCATGGGCATCGAAAACGGTCGAAGCAGCGGCCACTTCGCCACCGTACCATGGTGTTTGCATGGTCACTTCGACACCAATTGCATCGAGGTTGAGTTGTGAATCATCGGTCCCCCCGACCGATTCGTAATTGGCGGTGACGGTGATGTTCTGAAGCGAGGTCCATGTCCAATCTGTGAGCCCTGAAATGTTCTCTCGCCAGTAGTTGCCAGACATGTAATCCAGTGGGTTTTGAGTGTGTGAAATGGTGGCCAATGATTCGAACGTACCTTCGTACTCGACCGATAATCGCACCGAGTCTTGCGAAAGTTCGTGAGGCACTGCGAAGGCAAAGACGATGTTGACCTCCACAATATCGTACGCTGTCGAACCTGCAGCGTTAAAGTTCGTCAATTCCATCTCAGGACCGGATGACCAAGAATAGGCCCCGTCAGGAGCGTACAATGAGTTGTTGGAATCAGTCGGAGACGATTGTGCCCAGAAGATCATCTGGTCCAAATTCACAGGTCGTTCATGGACCATGGTAAGGCGGGAATCAGCGACCATCGATTCAGTGTAGAGGGCTGATTCCTCTGAGAAGGAAGTGTAGGCATCGAGTGTCCAAACTCCGGCATCGTTGAATTCGCCTTGAGGCAGTAAATCAACGGTTGTGGTTTCATGGACCGTTCGAGCGGAAACACCCGATAGAGGTGCCAAGATGAGCAAAGCAAGCAGTGCAAATGGGACGAAGTTCTGTCGCATTGTGGTTCGCATGTTCGATGTTAATGACCGAATGCACTTGAATGCAAGGGTTCGATGAGTGAGCCGATTCGCCGCCTCATGTCTGTTGTCCTCTACGGATTATTGAAATACCACGCGCTTGACGGCGAAGTACCTCTCATGGCTGTGATGGTGTAGGGGTTAGCACGGCAGATTGTGGTTCTGCCAGCCCGAGTTCGATTCTCGGTCACGGCCCTCTTCACTCAACCTGTCAAGCCTGTCATCACTCAAGGGCGTCTTCATCGATGGTGTGACCCATTCGTTCCACTTTTGTTTCGAGGTAGAAGCGATTGCTGTCACTGACACCAACAACGAGTGGTGTGCGTGAATTCACTTCGATCCCGTAGGAAACAAGTTGCGCTGCCTTATCGGGATTATTCGAGAGCAACTCGATTGATGAAATGTCCAAAGCCTCAAGCATTGAGGCAGCTATTTTGTAATCACGCCCATCACCTGGTAAGCCAAGCATCAGGTTTGCATCGAGGGTATCAGCACCTCGATCTTGAAGGTGGTAGGCTTGGATTTTAGCATGGAGACCAATGCCTCGTCCCTCTTGTCGCAAGTAAAGGATGCAACCGTAACCTCGTTCGACAACGGCATCCATGGCGGCCTTAAGTTGCGGTCCACAGTCACAGCGAGTGCTTCCAAACGCATCCCCAGTGAGGCATTCTGAATGCAGGCGAACCAAGACGGGGTCTGGACCACCCATGTCGCCAAGCGTCAACGCCACGTGGTCGTAGCCAGTCTCTGCTTCGTGGAAGACTCTGATGTTGAAATCTCCGTGAACTGTTGGCAAATTCGCCTCACTTGGAACAGCGCCTCGCTCGACAACGGGTGGCGTCATCAGACCACCTCCACAAGAAAGCAATATTCGCCAGCCTTTTGCTCTATAGAAATAATTCGATGTCCTGAGCGCTCGATAAGCATGGGTAAATCATGCATGACTTCGGGGTCGTCAGCGAGCAATTCGAGCACTTGTCCGGATGACATGGTGGCAAACGCTCGCTTCGCTTCTGCAACTGGCACAGGGCAGAAAAACCCAATGACATTGAGTCGATGGGTGGCTTGAATCAGCGCCGCTGGTTTTGAGTGAATTACCTCGACCACAATACATGCAGTTTGTCCTTCGGTATCAACATCACCATTCGGGATTGTTGCATTTTGTTTGTGTTCGGTGCGCAAGAGTGGAGCATGCCCGCAACTTGATGAGGAGGGACGCACAGCGCTCAGCATGGTGTCCACAGCCACATCGTCGCGAAACCCCGACGATATGGACTGGTCGGAAGTCGCTCAATTGGGCCTTCGCTATGCTCGAATACCACTGGCACTGTTGTGCGTCGAGGCTTTTTACTGGTTCATCACGATGCCATCAGACACCCTTGGCCCGATTCAAGTATCCGAGGCATGGATTTGGAATGAGTTGACGAACCTCATTTTCGGCGAAGGTGCATCGACACTTTCCACCCACAACGGATGGCTGACAAGGATCGAATTAAACCACGTTGATTTCCCTGGAAGTTTCAACCACGTCGCCCTCTACGTTTCAGATGAATGTGCGGGCGTGCATGAGATGATTTTTCTCTCAACCCTCGTTGCTATGACCGAAGGCGTACCACAGAAGGTCAAAGTGCGATCGATCCTCGTGATGTGTTCGATCGTCTATGTACTCAACATTGTTCGCTTGCTTGTGTTTTACCCAATTGCTGTGCAAGAGTGTACGGGCATGCCAAACGATGCTGCGTGCTTAGTACCGATGTGGGAATGGCACACAGCCGTCTATGAGTGGGGCTTCTTAGTTGTCTTAGTGGGAATGTGGCTCGTATGGTTTTGGAGGGTCGGAGGACCTGCTCGAACACTCGATGCATCGTCTGCACCTCCTGAAGCATGGCGCCTTCGATTGAGGACACAATGGTCGACTCAACACATCGCCCTTGTTGTGGTCGCTCTCGTGTTGGTGTTCGGTGGTGCGTACAATGTCACCAATAATGAAGAGGCAAGTGAGGCAAAGTCAACCCTTGACACATGCCAGTTCCTCGATTTAGCAACATCTGATTGTACGCAAGCTCAGAAAGATTGGGACAAGGCGATTGGTTCGGCATGGTCCCTCGCAGCCATAGGTTTACTCGCAGGCGTCATCGGAGGTGTCGAATTACAACGGCCCGATGAAAATGGAAACTGGCCATCGAAATCACAAGATGAAGAGGTGACCAGTGTCGTATACCAAAAGCCGACCTCGCGCCATTCGAGCAAACGCAAGGGTTCGTGGAAGTCACGGACCAATGAAGAAGAGTGATGGATCACTCTACGATGGTTGCGGCAACTCTCTGACCAGCCATCTCACGCTTTTCGAGGGCCTTGATAGCAAGACCGACTTTGCTTGTGTGGATGCTGATGTAGGTGGAGCCGTCAGCAAAGTGAACATCGCCAATCGCCATTTCATTGCAGCGGAGGGCATCAGTGAACCATCTGGCCACAGCAAGGGATGAGCCTGCTGCGGTCGGTTCGATGTCGAGGTGGAGTTGAACAAAGCCGAACACATCAGCCGTTTCGCCAAAGTCGTCCTGTCGCTTGACAGGGTCTCGGTCCATGCCTTCTGGAAGTTCTGGCGTTTCTGAGTCGATGATGTCAAGGCCGTAGGTGGCCATGATCTTGGACAGTTGCGGTGCGTCGTCTCGAGAGACAAGGCTCCATGCCTCACCCTTTCGGCCGATTCGGCCAGTGCGTCCAACTCGGTGAACAAAGGAATCCAAATCCACTGGAAGGTCATAGTTGACCACGAGCGTAATGCCATCGACGTCGATTCCACGTGCTGCAACATCGGTTGCAACAATGGTCTTGATTTCCTCAGCCTTGTACCGCTTGAGGATTTTCTCACGCTGGTTTTGGCTGAGATCGCCGTGCAAGCCTTCTACGGAGAAGCCGTGCTTAGAGAGTCGTTGGACTGCCAAGTCCACCATTCGCTTGGTGTTGCAGAAAATGATGGTTTGATCTTCATCGTTCATTCGTGCAAGAAGACGTCCGAGCACCCAGAGTTTGTTGGCTCGGCCAATGCGAACACTGTACATGTCAATTGGCGGAATGTCAAGTTCCTCGGTGTTCGTGAGAACGAATTCGGGTTCGTTCATGAATTCATTCGCAGTGTCAATGATTTCTTGGGGGAAGGTCGCAGAGAAAAGAAGGGTTTGACTGCGGCCCGTCATTCGCTCCATGACCCACATGATGTCCGGGAAGAAACCCATGTCAAGCATGCGGTCTGCTTCGTCAAGGCAGAAAAGAGATGGTGAAGCCAAATCGATGTGACCACGTTCGCTCATGTCCATGACTCGCCCTGGCGTACCTACGATGATGTCAACGCCGTCGCCCAAGGACCGAGCTTGCTTCTCAAGGTCGGTTCCGCCGTAGACTGTTTGGACTGAAAGACCCGTTGAGCCTTGGAGGGCCTGCAGTTCCTGTGCCACTTGGTTTGCAAGTTCACGGGTTGGTGCAAGGATCAGGGCTTGGAGGGTGCCAGTTGGCTCACACTTTTCGAGGATTGGCAAACCGAAAGCTGCCGTTTTTCCCGATCCAGTGCGTGCTTGGCCAATGACGTCGAGGCCACGGCGTGCAAGAGGGATGGTGTCTTTCTGGACTTGTGTTGCGTGCGTCCATTCGAGGGAAGCAAGGCCATCAAGGAGGGAAGCAGGTAGGTCCCAAGAGTCGAAGCGGGTTTTGGTGAACATGGTATCATCTCCGTCTCGGTTGTGCGAGTGGGTCGCCGAGACGGTGGCAACCCATTCGAGTGGAATCAGTAGTTGTCGCGGTCTGCGATTTCTTGCTGAAGGATGCCCATCCAATACTTGCGAGCGTTCTCACGAGTGAGGGGTCGCTTGGTTTGTCGAACGTGTTCGAGAATGTACTGTCGGAACTTGAGTGACTTGTTGCGGTTGACACCCTTTGGGGTAATTCCATCCCACAATCGGTCAAACTGTTCTTCTTTGTCGTTGAATGCACCTGAACTCATGGAAAGCACCTCTAAGCATTTCGCCCACCGGCGCTCCCTTCTTAACCATGCCGACATGATTTGTGTGAAAAAACAAGCACAGAGTGATGGAAATCAGAAATATTCATCATCGTCGTCAGGCTCTTCATCGGTGAATTCGTCGGTATAGCCCATCATTTCGTCTTGTGAAACGGCCCTGTAAGCCCCAGCAGAGGGTTGAGGCGCCGGCGATGGTTGTTCGGCCTCTTTGGGGACCGGTTGCTCGGGCGCAGGTGATCCGTCCGGACGAAGCGGTTGGAAGCCGACTTGCTTCCCATGTGCTTCAGCAATTTCTCGGTCGATGGCTGGAACAGCTGGGGCTGGCGCCAATTGAGCGTTCTTTTGCGCTTCTGTCCCGTCGATGGAAACATCGAACGTCATTTCTTTCAAGGAGGCGATGATTGTTGAATCTGTTTCCGTTTTCAGCAAATCGATGGCCATGGTACGAAGCACATCCTCGCCAAACAACCGCGGCAATAACTCAACACAGGCCTTGCGGACTTGCAGGTCTTTGGATGTTGATCCTTTGACGACGAGTTCACGCGCTCGACCATGATCAGTATCAACGGATTGGAGTGCTTTGATACCGCTCAGACGAACCTTTGAATCGAGGTCCACCATGGCTCGTTCAGCGAAAACTGTCGCAATCCTCGACTCACGCTTTGCTAAACTGGGCAAGGTACGTGCTGCGACCCTCCGCACTTCGACATCCTCGTCGTTGAGCGACCACGAAATCAAATCCCAAACTGAGGAGCCGCCTCGCTGGAGCACACGTCGAAGCAGGCCTGCTGCCTTTTTGCGGAGCTTTGGATCTTCCTCAAGCAGCAATGTATCGATGTGGTTCACCACCACTTCTGGCCACGTTTCACACAACGCATTGAGGCCTTTCCAAGCGGCGTCTGAGCGTTGGCGGGAGGCCGAGCGGAGTTCGTTACCGAGGATTGTTTCAACGGCTGAAGGGAACACTGGAGCGGTGACAGCAAGGCAACGGCTGGCCGCAATTCTCACATTGGCATCATCGTCATCAAGCAACACAGACAGCCAATCAAACAATTCGTTGGATTTACGGACTGCGATTTCAGGAAGGACATCTAACGCAGCAACTCGGACCTCACCCTCGTCGTGTTCAAGTGCCAGCAACAATGCTGCATGGGCATCATGAATCGAACGACCACTGAATCGGCCGAGGGCACGAACACCAGCAGCGCGGTCGTGGGTGTGAGTCTGGTCGAGATAACGAGATTGGACTTGATCGATTTCGCCAAGGGCAAGAGGAAGCACGTCGGTATCAGGAATGCTGACCCAAGGGCCTACTTCACTGACAATTTTCTTGTCAACTTTCTTGCTTCTACCAACGTTGAGCGGAAGACCAGTGCGAGGGTCTCTTGCGATGTATTCCCGTGTCATAATGGACCCTCCTGTGCGGCGCAGTGGTTCGTGACCAATGAACCTATGGACGACGCAGTTTACTCCGATAACGAGGGAATATGAAGAATGCTCGAAAATAGACGGGGAGACGAGGGCGCGCAATGCTCTTGAATCGCACCAAGAGTCCAGTGACATGACCAGCATCCGAGGAACACATCTCGTCTTTGTTCTGTGGAGTGTTCTGGCCATGATCTCAATGCCATATGTTGGCGTAATCGAAGCACCACACGATGCTACCTTGGAAGACCCAAAATCACCATTTGAAATCATCCAAGCATCAACTGGATTCAACGCCAGCGATGGTTTCACGCCCGGTAATATCACGGTGCAAAGCGGTGATGGAAGCCCGTTGCTCGACCGACCTGACATTTCACCCCAAACGGTCCCTCCCCCGGCAATGATGTTCAGGCGGAGTGGTGCATGCCTCGAACACAACAGCCAGACCAACGAAGCAATGCTGATTGGCGGTCGATACGATCCGAATCCCAGCCAAAATGGTGATGAGGACCTGACAAACTTCATCGAAATATTGGATGTCGCCAATGAAACATGGTCACCCAGTACCCAAACGATTCCTCAAACCCAAGCCTACCACGAGTGCGTTTCGGTCCAAGGGAAGATTTACTCCATCGGCGACCACCACCCTTTCACGAGCCCAGGCGTTCGAGCGGATGGCGTGGTTCACATCTATGACCCTGCCACAGGCAATTGGAGCAGCGGTACAGAAATGCCAGCAACTCTGGGCGTTGGGCTTGCTGGCATGGACGCACTTGACGGGTTCATTTACGTCGCAGGTGGCGTGGGTCGGTGGGACCGCTCGGATTTATCCAATCGAACCCTGCGCTACAATCCAGCTACCGACGTGTGGGATTCAATGGCGAACATGAGCGCTCCTCGCCATTCCTTTGAGTTGGTGGCCTTCCACGGGAAACTCTACGCAATCGGTGGCTATGTTCGCCTGTTTGACGCAGCGCTTAACCAAACAACCGTGGCGCCTGCAAACCATACGGAAATCTACGACCCTGCAACCAACACATGGATCAATGGTTCTGATTTACCATTCAAAATCGCTGCCCATTCGGCTGTGGTTCACAATGATGAAATCGTCCTTGCTGGCGGAATATACAACGGTGGAAAGTATGACGAAATCCGAGGTTACAACCCGCTGACTGACACGCATCAGGCAAGAGGCGTGCTCCACACCTCGATGTATGATTTCGACATGATCAACATCGATGGAACGTTGCTTTATGCCGGAGGCGATGCTTCAACGTGGCGATTCAGCACATGGGGGAATGCCTATTCTGATGTATCGGCACTGCACCACAACCCTGCCCAGCAACGAGGCACACTGCTTTCTGATTTGTTCGATGTTCGCACGGGAAGCGAAGGAAGCGCAACACCATTGTGGCTTGATTTTACGGGCTCTGCACCAACCGATACCGGCCTGAGGATGCAATACCGAACGGGGCCAACTGTTGCGAGCCTCAGCAGCGGACTATGGCGCCCACTGGGTGTGAACCAGAGTTCCGAATACCTTGAACTTGGAAACCACACCTTCACCGATGTAGCACCTGGCGACTCATTCATTCAATACCAAATTGAATTCACAACGCAGGAACTCGACGAATGGGTCACACCAACCCTCGACAGCATCGTCGTTGGCTCAGAGGAAGCACGGTTTGTATCAACACCTCCATCAAGCATGAATCCGAACGCTGCACTTTCAACAATCCAAACATTCCATTCTGCTTACGGGCCAACCGCATCCTATACGTTGCAAATTCAGCCATCGACCTATGACGGATTCCCCATCATCGGACTCGACCCCGCCGTATTGACATACTCACCAGCGACATCGGCAGTGGCCATCGTCGACCCAGATCAAGTGCTTCGTGCAGTGGATTTGGCTGTAACTCATAGCACTGGAACCGAGGGCGACACGGTTGATTGGATGTTCGCAATCACCGACGGGATTGCAACGCCGTACCTAGAACTGAGCGTGGCAACCAACAGCACCGTGCTCACATCCTACACAGCACCAACCCTTACCACCATCGACAATGAACTCTCAGTGGAAGTGCTCTCGTTGACATCTTCCTTCAGCAGCGTTGGTGGTGCATCTGTCGAAGCCATGGAAACGTTCCCTGGCGAAACGCCGATGACGGCCGTTGTCGACCACGCCTTCAGCAACTCAGATGCAAGGTTACTCAACGGCTTGATTGAAGCTCGAATCAACGTCGAGGTCGTAGCAACACCCGAACTTGGCGGAGGAGTGTATAGCAACCCCGGCATGTGGACGACATTGACGACTGGATCAACGACGACCATCGAATTCACCCTCCCAAACGGCACATCTGGTGACGCACGGGTGTGGCTGGAAGCACGTACGACGGATGATTTCGAATTGGAAGTGTTTGCCTTCAACCGCAGCATCGTCCTCAACAACGAGGGGCCTGTGCTAACAAGTACCTCGCCAGCATACGCCGCCTATTCAAACAAGAACGAAGAGCGAATTGTGTCATTCACCTTCAACGATGTAGGTGGATTTTCGAACGACACAGTCCAAGGTTATCTCTGGATTGAGGCGCTTCATGACGCATCACAAGATGGGGTCGCTGATTTGAATGAATACCAACCCACTCCGATTGAGTTCTCCAACTCCGGTAATGAATGGACCATCACAACGCTCGTCAACGATTCAATGAACGCTGACCACGAGACCGTGCGAGTGTGGCTGCAAGGAACCGATTATGCAGGGTATGCAATCGAGGATTCAAACGCTGAGAACGGCACCTTATGGTGGGAAAGTCGAACCCCGGAAAATGGGCAATTGCTCGAGTTCGATGGCGTCGAATCCAGCGGTGAAGTGACCCGCCTTGAACCTACCAAATCCTTTGCATGGGCTGTTGAAGTGGCCGACAGCAATCGACTCACAGACATCACACGCGTGAGCCTGATGCTTGGCAATGACCCTACATTGGGCCTCCGTTACAACACAAACCTGGGCACATGTGAAGCCCTTGATGCCCGCATCCAAGTTTCACCCCAGTGCATGGCAACGACAGGCGAGACGCTCGCCATCCAATTCGCAGGCACTGTTGATTGGACCTTCGTAACACCCTCAACAAATGATGGCCGAATTGAGATTATTATCGAGGATTATGACGGCACTGCCTCGATTCTCTACGAAAATGAGTGGACCTATGAACCAGAGATGAACGTCACCTTCCAATCGTTGCTTGATACAGAAGGAGCCGTGCAAGGTGAAATCGTTGAAGGATGGAGCATTGCATCGGGTGAAACGATTCAACTCAATGCTTCAGTGTACCATTTGTTGAGTGACACTGGTTACTCTGGCCCTGTTTCGATTTACTACAACGGAAAACTGCAGAACGATCGCTGGTCAGGAGGCACTTCAGGCATTGTGACGGATGGGCACCTCTCTGTTGAGTTCCAAGCACCACTCGGCGCAGGCTTGTTGTTTGAGATGGAACTCACCGTCTGGGACCCGTACGCCACACAAGAACTCCTCAAATTGGAACTGCCAACATTGCGGGTCGATGGAGCGGCACCCTACTTGCTTGATTCGACCCTCGGCGAGGGCACATCGAGGTTCCACCTCAGCGAAGTGGAGATTGGCGCCAACATCGAAGAAGCAAATCTATGGTCGTCCAATCTCTCTGTGACATGCCAGGTTCGCTCGCTTGAAAATGAATGGCCTGCCCTCACCCTGAACAGAGCCTCATCAACGGTTTACGACGGCAAGACGATGTTCTCCTTTGTGTTCGATTTCAGTGCACTTGGCGACCCATCTGAACTTTCGACCCAAGCCAACATAGCGTGTTGGGCGGAAGGCCAAGACGATGCTGGTTTCATGCTCCAAGCATCGACTGGAAATTCAGAATTAGATCCGTGGCTCGTTCTCCCTTTGAACAGCATTGGCCCGGATGTGGCCATCACGGAGGTCGACGTAACAGGCAGCACGGAGGCAGGCGGCACCATGCGAATTGGGGTGAAACTTGTCAGCCTCGGAGAGGCCATCGATGAACAATTCAATGTCTCAATCTATGCAGAATCCAACGGTGAGCGAACCTTGGTCGGCCGAGAGGTCGTTGCCAGCATCGGCATGAACACTGCCACAACGCTCCGCAGTACAATCACGGTACCCAGCGGTTCGTGGACCCTTCATGTGGAAGCAGATGCAGAACAGACAATGTGGGAAGTCGATGAAACAAATAACGCATGGAACCGTTCCTTTGGACCGCAGACAGACGGTATGAGCACCAGCGTGGTGCTGTTGGGTGGCGGTCTTGGCGTTGCAGTGCTCGCTGGCGCAGTGGTGTTGTTGCGAAGAAAACAATCAGATGAGCCATCGTTTGAAGAGGCACCAGATGAAGCAGGCACCACCTCTGCTGTCAAACCAACCCCAGCAGGATTGACTGGGCCCCCACCACGCACGTCCGAGCCAAAGCCAAAACCTGCTGGATTAAAGGGACCACCGCCACGATCAAAACCAGCAAGCGAGGCAGCGCCAGCCATTGATGGCGCAGCTGCTTTGGACGCCTTATTGCCAGCAAGCACAGAGGAACCACAAGATCACTCGGTTGGATCTGTGGTGAATGAATGGTCACAATTGCCACCAGGTGGCGACTATGATTACGCTCTGGACCAAACGGTGTACAAGGGTGAAGAATGTGGTACATGGCGAATGAATGAGGACAAAACATTCACACGAATTGAATGAACACAATTCATGGCTTACCTTCTTGAACGGTAAGCACTTCATCGCAACATGGCCAAGGAAGACATCGAGGATGTTGTCCGGGTACTGGCCATTTGTTTCCGCGAAGGGCAAGCACTTGATGCGCTCGAACTCGAACGTATCATGTCCTTCGACATGGAATGGATTTCACCCGACGAGGCAGAAACGGCTGTTCAGGCACTCATCAAGGCCGGTTGGTTGTCAGGGCCAGAGGATGCACTGGAAGCCACTGTGCCCTTGGAAGCCATCACATCGCCGCTCGGCTGGCACCCACGCCCAGCAAGGTTACTCAAACCGATTCACGTCGATCAAATGGGAGCGGAATCGGTTGAAAAATCACAATCAGATGTCCGCTCTACACCCCTTCCATCCACGCCTCGAGCACAAATACCGGCCACTGTAGCGAGTCCACAAAACATCGATGACCCTCGTGCAAAGCTCACACCAAGGCTCACCAAGTTCATCGCCAAGCAATCACAATTGGAAGTCCAAGAAGTCGAACGCAGGGCCCAACGTAAAGCAAAGGCACTCACCTATGCAAGCCATTGGGTCTGCCTAGCGCTCGTTGCCCGTGAGCAGGGCCTCGTGATGGACGACATTGCTGCTGCTCTTTCGGTCTATTGACCTCATCCTTCGATGATGGTTCCGTCACTCACTTCGAGCACTTGCTCTTTGTTACGGGCCGACAGTTCAACCAGAACTGGCAAGAGAATGAGCGATAGAATGAGCGAGAAGAAGACCGTTACAGCGGTGATCAGACCGAAATCTTGGATGACAGGCATTGGCGAGAACAGCAGCACCATGAACCCAAATCCAGTGGTTAAAGCGCTCATAATCAAAGCCACACCCGTTGTTGAAAGGGCTGCACGCAACGCTTCCCAATGGGTGTCCCTACGGGCCAATTCCACTTCGAAACGACGCCACATATGGATGGAGTAGTCAATACCAATCCCGAGTGTAAGCGCCGTTACCATCACCGTCAAGACGTTCCACTTGAGACCCAATGCCATCATTGAACCAGCAACCCAAAGCGAAGCAAGGGCCACTGGGAACAGGACCACAATAGCCGGCAACACCCTGCGGGTCAGAAGCAGGAGGACGACACTCGAAACGACAAGCGAAATGACAGTGGTCTTCACTTGTGAAACGCTCAACCCATCCAAGACCGTCTGGAGTACGACAAGATCACCAGTCACATGCAACTCAGCATGGCCAACCAAATTCTCTCGAAGTGTGCCACGCTCATCACTTGAGCCAAGTTCACGTTCGACCTGAGTGATGACACGCTCTGCTTGGGTCGAAGTGGAGGCTTCGACTCGAACCTCATTACGTAAGTAAGTGATTCCCGACTCATCCATAGCCACCGTTTGTGCGACCCGTTGCGACCATGTCTCACCGCTGATCGCATCGGCGACAGATTCGTTTTGCGCAAGGTAAGCAAACACATCCACAAGGTTGCAACCAAGGTCTTGATCGATGACATAGACATCGCCATCACCATCGAACACTTCGAGGTTATGTGCTTCACCGAACGATGCGTTTCTGAGAATTGCGTCCCGAAGCACAACATATGGACCTTCGTAAGCGGGGGAAGGAATTCGTTCATCCGTACCGACCACATCGTGGTTTGAAGTTAAGTCTTGATGCAATCCTTGAAGCTGCTCAAGTAGAACTGCGTCGCCGGGGATTGTGGTCGCTCCGTCAACTGGCTCAAGAAGAATGTAGAGAAGTTTCCAGCCTGCACTGTCGTAATTGGTTTCCAAGTCTTCCCGCACGTCCATTATTTCCATGTCTGGGTCGACGAAATCACCCAAATCGAAATCAGTTTCCAATGAGGCTGCCCCAAAGACCGAGGCAGCGGAGATGAAGATGGCCACGAGCAACACAGCGACTTGTTGCTTCTGCTGAAGAGCGACAATTCCGTCAACAATTTTGGGCATGGTAATGGCTTGGGATTCCAATTTGACAGTGAAACCACGCACGACGACGTGCAAGGAACCAACGATGACCGTTGCAGAAACGAATGCGCAAACGACACCGAAAGCAAGGGCGTAGCCGAATGTGGCCAAAGGTGGCAATGGGGAGATGACGTTTGCGAGGAAAGCCGCCACGGTTGTCACCACAGCGAGCAAGAGCGGCACTGAAAGCCGAGCGCAGGAGCGAAGCCAGGCTTCGGCCGGATCTTCATGTTCCTTACGAATCGCCGCATAGGCTCGTTGGAGGTGAATTGCATAATCGATGCCCAACCCGAGAACAAGAGGAGCCACTGCCACTTCGAGTGCTGTGAATTGAGCGCCAAGCAGGTTCATCACGCCGTAGGTCCAAATGAGGGCGGAAGACAAGCCAACCAGTGGGAACAATACATCCGGGATTGAACGGAAGGCAATGGCCAGAAGAATCACGACGACAAGCAGAGCAATCACGACTAACAAAGCGAGGTTCTCAAAGGTCCCTTCATCGATGTCGTAGGAAATTAAGTCAAGGGATACAACGCCATAGTCGAGTGAGGAGTCATCTGAAAGCGTTGAGAATTCATCGCGTAACTGATCTTGCAACACCTTACGAGTGTTCTCATCCATGTTCGGGTCGACTTCCAACACCCAAAGGGTGGAAGAAGCGGTTGGGGCGGCACTCCCGTTGCCATTTTCCAGATAGGAACATGTTGAATCAATGCTCAAATCTTTGTTGAGCAACGCTGATGATGCGTAGGTGGCTGCCGACAGGAGTTGATCATCGCTGGTCAGCGTGCAGGTGGTGTTTTCCTCAAAAATAAGCTCCAGCATGTGTTCCCAAGAGGTCACATTCGCAAGTGGCATCCCGTCGGCTTCTTCGTCCAAACTTAATTGGACAATACCTGGCGCTGTTGTCCAAACAGTGATCAGATTGCTCCGCTGTTCAGAAGCCTCCTCGATGAGAGCGAGGTGTTCAGCCATGAGGTGGAGGTTTTCTATAGAAAGGACGCTCGAACCATTATCGGCTGAGACTTCGACGAACAGTGGACGGGTTTCATTTGGAAAATGTTGGTGAATGCGCTCGTGGGCGTCATTCGCATCGGACTCTGGGGCAAAGTCTGCTAGATCTGTATTAAAATTCGGCGGAGATGTCGCCAAATGCGCCATCAGGCCAACGGTGAGTAAGCCGCTTACTATGAGGATAGCAAGAGCCGAGCGTTGGAAGGCTCCAGCGCTTTTGGCCATCTTGGCCTCGAGAGCGGAAGTATCCATGGACTCTCCAGCGCAAAGCACTACAAAAGGAAGGGGGTTGCTCGGCATCAAACCCCTCGCCTTTACCAATTGTCTCAAGTTGCTCTCAATAACAATGGTATGCCACAACATGGAGGCTTTTTCTGCTGAAATGAGATGGTGCTTTTGGGAGAAGGTTCAAAACAAGTAGGCCAGTGGGCGAACTGGTCATCATGCCTGTGAAACTGCTCCTTCGAGAAAAGAACGAACTGCGCCTCCGCATTATCGGTGAAAGCCACACGGCTTTGCAGATGCTCCGAGAGCGACTCAACAACCACAAGAACGTCGAGTACGCAAACTACTTCCCAGGCCACCCAGAACTGGATGACCCTGAATTTTACATTCGAACCACCGGCAAGAACGCCTCCGACAAAGTCCTCAAAGATCTCGTCGCTGGTCTTGCAGATGAATTTGCGAAGATCACCCTGTGAACGGGGTGCTTGAATTGAGCGCTTGGACCGATTCATTGGCTGAGGCCATTGGTTTGGACGGATACGCCACAAAAACAGACGGTGTTGGCGGCGTGCTCAAAGCACGCGTCACTGACTTTCGCGTTGAGGAAATTTCAACCTCCATTCACATGGACAACAAAGGTCGATTCACCGTTGCAAAAATCACCCTCACCAATTGGGAAACAAACAGGTTCTGCAACAACCTTGCGAAGGCCTTGAAGATCCCACGGAACCGAATCTTCTTCGCTGGAACCAAAGACAAGCGAGCGGTGACACAACAGTTGTTTGTCATCGATGCACCCCAACGTAAAGTTGCGGAAATCGAGATGCCAGATGTCGAGATTGAAGTGCTCGGAAGGACTCACCAGAAAATTGGTTTTGGGAACCACCGAGGCAACCGCTTCACCATCGTTGTTCGTGGCTGTGCCCATGATGATGGCACCCCTATGTCCAGCGAAGATGCGCTCAAAGAGGTTGAACGCATTCAAGCCGAGATGGCAGAGAAGCTCGGCGAGAACACATTCCCTAACTGGATCGGCCCACAGCGGTTCGGTTCAGGTCGCCCAGTCACTGCAGAAGTTGGCAAGCATGTCATCGCAGAGGAATGGGAAAAAGCCGTCATGACCTACATCGCCATGGAAGGCGCCGCCGAAAACGACGATGTTCACGCCTTCAGAGCGCATGTCCGAGCGAACGGACCGACCGAGGAAGGCTTGGCCCTTGCTCCACAATGGTTGGGCTTTGAACGCCGCATGGTCGAACACCTTCTCAAGCGAGAGGATGATTTCGTTGGTGCGTTCAAGAAACTTCCAGGCAATTTACAATTGATGACGGTTCACGCATTGCAATCCGTCGTGTTCAACAAGGCATTGCACGCACGAATCGATGCCGGGCTGCCAATCAGTCGACCAGTTGCTGGCGACTTGGTAGGACGGATCGATGAGAAGGGGCAGTTGGATGCCTCGAGTTGCGTCAATGTCGAAGAACGAACCCTCCCCCGGATTTCGAGAAACTGCGAAATGGGGCGTCTGGTAACCACAGGCCCATTGCCCGGTAGTGAGATTAAGACCTGCGAAGGTGAATCTGGTCAAATTGAAGAAGCGGTCATCAAGAGCATGACCTTGGACACTGCAGATTGGAACGTCGAAGCAATTCCACGCCTTTCAACTCGAGGAACCCGCAGGGCCCTCGTTACCGAATTCAATGAACTGGTCATCGACACAGTGCCAATCGCCAATGACGAGTCGATGGGCGAGCGATGGAAAGCAGGCCCTAGTGACAACAGCCGATGGCATCCTGAAGGCGCCTGTATCCGATTCCGATTTGTGCTATCAAGCGGTAGTTATGCAACGACGTTGTTGCGAGAATTCATCCAAGGACCGCTCAGCCAGTTGTGAGCTATCACACCAATTGAACCAATCAGTTGGGATCGAGTTGTCTTTTGGTAAGGTTTTGAAGTTCATCAGTGCGAACGGAGATCTCGACCAAGTACCATCGAATCTCACCGTCGTAACAACGACGTACGGGTGAAGTTCGTGTTCAAAGAAGGCCCATTGAGAGCACTTCGATTTCGCCAACACCGTGGATTTCGCTCATGCGACCTTCCAAAGCATCTGCAAGTCCTTCGCCATCGTCCATGACCACATGGACTTGAACGAATTTGAGGCCAAACGCAAGAGGCTTGACTTCAACGGATTGAATGTTGTACACTTCATCGCCCATGCCAGTGATGGTGGTTGCGATTGCATCTGTGTCGACATTGTCAACATCAGAGTCAGGGTTGATTTTGTATGTCATTGCTACCATGCCCATGATCTCACCTCAGGGTCCCTGGTATTGACAAGCTGGACAGACGTAGAGAACGCCTTGGTTTCGGCAGCGTGGGCTGCGGCCAATGGGTGCGCCGCACCCTGGGCATGGGAATGTGGTGGAACCGGTTTCTTCCAATGGAACGCCGGATGCGGTACAGTTCTTTGCTCTCTCACTCATAATGACCCTCAGGAACATTTCGCCCACGCCCTCCCCTTCTTTATGGTTGCGTGCTCCATCACCTCAGACAAGACCTCCTTGGAATCTGTTGCGTGCACCGTCAAACGGGCCACTGCATCTTGTTTCATCGATCAAGAACCACCAATGAGCCATCCATTCCGGTGCTGATGACCAATTCTCCATTCCTGCGGCGGCACCAACCATTTGTCAGACAAATGATGTCACCGACTTGAATTCGTTCCGTTTGTTCACCCCACAGCACTAAACCGATGATTCCTGATTCATCGCGCCCACATGCCGCAGCCACTGCCCCAGTGAATCGCTTCGAAGCAATTCTTCTGACTGGATACATCCTTAGCACCACCAATTCAATGCGATGAACAGGCGCATTGTGACGTAAATCTGCGCAGCGTTGGCGTGCAGGGCGGGGGTGTTTATGTGTGGGGCTCGCTGTGTCTGAATGAGGATTCATGCCACGAGGGTTTTACCTCAACAGGCTTCAAACTATTCCGCTTTTTTGCGGCGAACGGAAAACGAGGACTTGATGATTTCAGGCCCTTCGTCAACATCATCGCCACCAAGTTTGAGGTTCAATGCAGTTTCATAGGTTTCACGAACGTTGAACGTCTTGGCTTTCCAAGGCATAAAGTTACGACACACCAAGTAGACTTCCGAAGAGGCATTTCGTGAGGCATGGGGTGCGTATCGGCGCACATCGGAAAAGAATGGTTTCACACCATCGATCAACTCTTCCACGCCAACACCCTGAAACAACTTGGTGGTGAAGGAGCCACCCTTGCACAACAATGGCAATGCGAAATCAAACACTTGGGCGACAAGGGTCATCGCAACCGCTTGATCCATATCCCACTTTCCTGTGATGTTGGGGGAGATATCTGAAACAATTGCATTGAGCGGACGGCCTTTGAGTTCGGTCAACATCCGTTCCTGCGTGTGAGGTTCTGTGATGTCTCCTGTGAGTAAAAGCGCACCTTCAACTGGCTGGCATGGTTCAAGGTCAACACCGAGTACGAAGCCGGATTCTCCGACCAGTTCCATGCCAACTTGAGCCCAACCACCGGGGTGGCATCCAACGTCGAGGATTACATCACCTTCACGAATGAGGTTGAAGCGTTCTTGAATCTGCTTCAGTTTGAAGGCTGAACGAGAGCGGTAGCCGCTGGCTTTGGCTTGCCTGCGCCATGAATCTCGCTTGTGATTTTCAATCCAGTGGTCAGCCATAGTGCACCCTCCCTAAACCTAGTGGCTTTCGACCTGTTCAAGAAACCTCGCCTCAAATCCCGGGAGAACAAAGGGATGAAGGAGGTCGCCCGCCTCGCCGAGCCATGGCAGAGCAGCGAAAGCAACCAACCCGTCAAGGCGGGCTTTGGGTGCTGTTGTTAGCAGTTGCATTGTTGCAGACGCCGGTCATGGCTCAAGCGCTTGTCGTAGACCCGTCCACATCCCTTGAATCTGGAATCGAGACCAGGCTTCGTGGTCAAAGTCTACTGATTGAGGAATTAACAACCACATGGTGCACATCATGTGCTGAAATTGACCCTTACCTCGTAGGTGTAGCCGATGCGCACGGATCCCGCATCACGATGGTCGCCTACCATCCAAATGACGGAGAGGATGCCTTTGCACCTGAAGCTGCTCAACATCGAATTGAGCGGTTGCGAAGCGTCAACCCGGATTTACCAGGCACACCGACGTTCATGGTTGAAGGGGGCGCTTATCGGACCGGAACGGATGCTTGGGGTGACGTTCAAGGCGATATTCTTGATGAGGAAGTGCTGCGTCAAGACCATACGAAATTACAACTCCATGTGCAACAAGAAGGCGAAGTCGTTACGGCCTCCTTAGTTGCGTTTGAAGGACGCTCTCTGAATTCATCGCAACTCACCTTCCTCGTGCTCGAGCATGGCAAGAGTGTCCCTGAAGAAGCCATCAACCCCGGTGAAGCCTTCCGAGACAGGGTTGTTGTTGGAACTGCAGAATGCACCATTGGAAACGGAACTGTGACAACTCAAATAGGCGTACTAAACGCTCATGCTACCACGAGCTGCACCAGTGATTTTGCAATCGAGTTTGCAGCAATGGATTCGTTCAGCGTGGTGCTGGTGCATGAAAACACCGAAGAATCTCTTGAGTCAAATGACGACCTTGGCACCTACGGAGCTATTGAATTCGCTTACAGAGATCGTGACACATCAGAAACTTGGAGCCCCGCATGGTTGGTGCTCGCCGGCACCGCCATCATTGGCCTCTTGGTATTCCAAAAGACATCCACAAAACCCGACAAAGATGATTAATCATTGCCGTAGCGGAAACTATCTGCCGGAAACCGGAAAGAATACGACTCATCAACCCATAGCATTGATAAGGCAGTAAGAACAACATAATACCATGGCAAAAACATGGGAAGACATTGCATGGGAGGACAGCGAGCCACTGAAAGAATGGTCAGTGGAATACCTTGTCACCATCAACGGAGAACAGCACCACCACCTCAGCGTGCTCTGGGGGGAAGATCACGAAACAGTACAGCGACACTTGCTTGCTGAATTGAAACGAACCTACAGCGGAAGCGAGCGGATTGATGTCACAGTTCTTCGAATGGAAGAAATAGCGATGGAAGTCGACGCACAATTCTTCGAGGGCTGCTTTACACCCTGATCAAATGGCGTGGTAATGCACTTCGATTGTTTCACCATTTTGCAAGAGGTATGCATCGAACGTCGTCACTCGGTTCTCCTCTGAGGCCACCTCACCGGAAGCAAACACGTGCATTCGCATTTCATGCGTTTCATTGACACGGTGATCGAAGATTCCAGTTTCATCAAAGTGGACACCCCAAATGTCGAAGAACACGCCAAGAGGGACATCGCCAGCCTCGTTGAGCTCAATATGCAACGTCCCTTGATCGTTGTGAGTATGGACCGTGTGCATGTTTTCGCCCTGTTGGTTGCAGACTCCACTGTTAATCCCTATTTCGCCAGGGATTGTCTCCTGCTCCCCCTCAATGAAGATTTTCAACGTCACGTGATCATGCCGGGCCAAGCCGGTGTGATCGAGGCACTCAAAGGCCAATGGGTCTGGCTCATCGGAACTGGACCAGATTGAATTGACGGGTTCCTCGGTCGATGAATCCTGTACGAGAAGAAGCACCAGTCCGAGGAGAGCAGTGCCGGTAATGATGGTCCATAGAAGGCGATCACGTGCCATATCCAATCACCCTATTCTTGCCAAGCCTTCTCACCGTGCATGGATCGAAGTTGCCAGAACCCAGCAAGTGCAACGATGTTAGCAATGTGAGCGGTGGTGCAAAATTGACAGAGCTTTTCCATCTCAATCTCGTACGAAACGAGCAACCCAATGACGCCCAATCCTGCAAAGGTCACAAGCGTACCAAGGTCAAGGAAATTCTTGGCCCAGGTCGCACCCGGTTCCTTGGAAATTGAATACGAAAGAAACAGCAAAGCCGTGAAGGTTACAAAGCCAATCATGCCCCATGGAATGTCCAAAATAGGCATTGTGTTGTACTGGGCATTTCCAATCACATCGTCGCAGGAAAAGATGGTGTCCGAAGCACAGAAGTTTGCCCCTTCACTGACTTTTGCATGAATCCAGTGGGTTTGGACCGAAACGGCAAGCCCTCCGAGGAGGGTCAGGTTGAGCCCGCTCAACAAGCGTCCTCGCTTTGTTGAGAGCGAAGCAAAGCGTTCGCTGAGGGGGAAGAAGATGGCGCTTGTCCAAGGAAGAATAAGCAAAAGTCCGATGACAATTGGGAGGCCATAGACAAGAAGAAGCCAATTGGTGCTCATCTCAAGCACCGCCCGTTGCATCGTCTTGAGTCACGAGCAGAACAATCGCATCGATGAAGGTGTTCTGATCACCGTCGCCGTTGACATCGCCCACGTTGGTCCCTCCGTTCGAGACCCAAGCAATGATTCCATCAGGTTGAATCAAGAAATAAGTCGGTGTGCCTCGAATGTCCCATTCGTCCATGTTCTCTTGATCGATGTCATCGACGTACGTCACGAACTGATGGGCTGAGCCACCACGGTTTGCACAGTCTTGACCAGCACACTCGAAGCCGGTGGACTTGTCTCTGAACGCAGCAATCTCGGAACGACTTGTGTCGTGCCCCTTGATGTCAAGTTCAGTGGCGCTTGCGAAGAAGTTGACTTGGGCCCCGTTCCATTGTTCGTTCCCATCTCGGAAAATTTCGGATGCTTCGCCGAAGAGCTCGGCTGATTGAACGCAGTATGGGCAATCAGTGTCCATAAATTCAATCATGACCCAATCGCTTGAGCTGTTTCCATCCCACGAAGAGTCGAATTGTTCAGAGAAATCAAACGACGACCAGCCGTTGCCAGCGTATGCTGCCCCGTCCAAAAGGGGCGCACGCTCGCCTTCTTTGGTACCAGTTGCGATTGGATCTGTCGTAAAAGCAAGAATCAAAATTCCCACGAAAAAGAGAGCGGATATTTTCAAGAATGCATCGCCCAATGTGCTCGCTTCGTCGTCATATGTGTGTTTCATGTGTTCATCTCCTCATGCAAGCCAATCTCTTCGATCAAGGCAAGGGCAGTGTGGCGAATGGCCTCTTCGCTATTATACCGCACATCAAACCCTGTTGAAAGCATCTTCTCTATCCCTAACATGGCACGAGGAATATCCCCTGCCCAACCACGGTCGCCGCCAGTGTACTCGATTGAGGCGTCATGGCATCCTGTTGTTTCCACAACGATTTCCGCAATGCGTCGCACTGAAGCAGTGTCATGGCTTCCAAGATTGTAAAGATTCAGCGGTGCATCTGAGACAGACATCACATGCAAAATAGCATCCACACAATCGCCGACTTCCATGTATGATTTTTCTTGACGACCGTTCCCGAGCACTTCGAGGCGAGAAGGGTCCTTCTTTAATTTGTGAATGAAATCAAAAATGACGCCATGGGTACCACGCGTGCCAATGATGTTGGCAAAACGGAAGATGTAGGCTTGAATTCCAAACGTTCCAACGAAACTGCTGATCAGTCCTTCTCCGGCTTGCTTGCTGGCACCGTAGAGTGAAATCGGCAGGCATGGCCCGTGGTTTTCGGGTGTGGGAAGCGGTGCATCTTCACCGTAGACAACAGAGGAAGAAGCAAAGGCAATCGTCTTCACATCATGAAGGCGCATCGATTCAACGACGTTGTAGGTAGCAATCGTACCTTGTTGAAGGTCGGTGTCAGTGACCCTTGTACCAAGGCGAATGTCTGGATTGGCGGCAAGATGGAACACGCAATCAATGCCCTTCATGGCAGGTTCCACGTCTTCGTAGCGGGTGATGTCACCTTCCACAAAGGTTGCTTTCCCACTGTCTAAGTGAGTCTGAATAAACCCGAGATTGCCAGACGAAAGGTTGTCGAGAACAACGACTTCGTCGCCCCTTTCAATCAGGCGGTCAATGAGGTGTGAACCGATGAACCCCGCTCCACCTGTCACCAGTGCTCGCATGGCCCAAAGACTGGAGGCTTGCATATGAGGCTTCGGTATTGATGTCAAGACCATGTCTCTTATGGGTGTAGAGGCGTATCGTCCAGTTTGCCCACCTCCCGAGGTGAGCGGATGTGAAAACATGAGCAAGAAAAACGCAAAACAAACTGAAGCAAGCAACGACATGAACACCAACTTACTGGTTGGTTATGTCCGAAAGAGCAACGCCGGTGGGGCACTCAAAGTGTCGATCAACACCAGTGCGTTCGGTGACTGTGCCACCTACGTCACCAGCGATGGCCAGGCCTACGTGCCGCTTGTCATCTCGTTGAACGCCTTGAGCAAGGTGCTCAACGGTGAACGAGCTGTCACCACGCTCAGCCAACTGCAAGATTGAGTCAACTTGACCAACTCTCTCGCACCACCTCATCGCTGATGACCGCCTGCTCGAAGCAGGAGCCGCCCCCATTTGGCTTCGGCCATTTGGTGGGCCCACCCCTTGCCTACCAAACGAACAAACCAGCCTAAAGCCAAGAGTATACGACTAAATAGGTCTATGTCGCCCGATAAATGGTGAAAACCATGTCGGAACAGGAGCCCGTGCCTCCATCCTTTGTCGTTGCTGGCATGCCCATGTACAACGAGGAGGAGACCATTGGCACCGTTGTGGTCACAGCTCTCCGGCATGTCGATGCCGTCATTTGCATTGACGACGGCTCCTCTGATTCAAGCGCTCGAATTGCAGAAGCATGCGGCGCTATCGTCTATCGACACCGATCCAACAGAGGGTACGGTGCTGCACTGAAGACGCTGTTCATCAAGGCACGTGAAATGGACGCTACAGCATTGGTCGTCCTCGACAGCGATGGTCAACACGAAGCAGCAGACATTCCAAAATTGCTGAAGCCCATTCTTTCTGGAGAGGCCGACTTTGCAATCGGCTCCCGTTTCATCAACGGCGGCGGCGGCACGGACATGCCTGCATACCGCCGATTGGGCATCAAGGTCATCACCGCTGCAAGCAACCTCTCAAGCGATTTAGGCATCAAGGACACTCAATCCGGGTTCCGAGCCTTCTCAAGCCGAGCATTGGACCGACTTCGTTTCGACTCCGAAGGAATGGAACTGTCCCTTGAAATGCTTGAAGATGCTCGGGAAAAGCAACTCTCGATCATCGAAGTACCAACCGTCATTCGCTACGATGTTCCAAAGGGATCTAACTTCACCGCAGTGTCTCATGGATTCACCGTCCTCACATGGGCCATGCTCTCTCTTTCACAGAAGAAGCCGTTGCTTGTTCTCGGTCTACCCGGTATGGGCTTGCTCGCCACAGGAGCGGCCATGGGAATGAACGCTGCTCAGGGCGTGACCACTCAACTTGACAGCATTGTGGGCCCAGGATTGTCGGCAGTATGGATTGGCGTATTGGGCCTCTCGCTCATGGCCACTGGACTTGTTCTACAGAGCGCACGAGGCTTCCTGCGACACTTGCTCGTCCGTGAATTTGGTTTGGATTGAGCCATCTCATACCGCCTCATTTGCAACAATTGAATGAGTATCATTCAAGACCCTGCTCAGCATGCATCCTCCATGGCAAGCGCAGCGGGCGGAGGCGGCGGAGGCCTCGCCGGCATGCTTGAGACATTGTCCGAGGTTCAAAATCGAGCCAGTGCCGGGGCTATGAAGCGCATTGACTCGATGTATGATACAATTCTTGCATCGCCAATGATGGTCGTAATTTTACTTCTGCTGGTTGCTGGAGCCTTTGGTAGCCAGGGCTTGGTGTTCCAAGAACAAATTGACGACGACGTCGAAATATTCCTGCCAGATGGAGCGCCCTCAACTGAACTGTTGCTCGAGGTCAGGGAAGAATGGTCGACAGATATCGCAGTCATCTACATCCAAACCCCAAATGCATGGGATCCAAGTTTTACCACTAACATCACCGATGAGCAATTCCTCAAGGAGATGAGTTGGGTTGAAGGCGATGATGACAACATCAACGATGGTGGCCAAACGGGACGAGGCATCGACCCCGACAAAGACGACCGAGGACGAAAGGACGGCGTTCTTTGGATCATCTCACCGGCGCAGGTCATCAAGGAAGTCAACTCCGCTGATGGGCGCTTCAACAACTCACTCTGCGTTCACGGGGTCAACACACGGATTCCTGTTGATGTGGATTGTGATTTGCCCGGCGGAGGTCGCTACGCCATCCCAGACCAGCAACGAATTGACCAAATCATTGAGGAATCCGAAGGTGGCTTTGATGCGTTATTCAAAGACACGAACGACATGAATCCCTTTGAAGACAGCGACAACGATGGAAATTACACCAACGACATTGATGGAGATGGCATCTGGGACACAGCCGCCATTTTGGTAGGCATGAAAAGTGACCTCTCCGAAACGAAGGATTACGAAGATTTCACGGCCCTGCTCGATCATTTCCAAGCAGTGATCGATGACCGACCGAATGAATACACCAACACGGAGATGACCGTCACTGGATTGACCAAGGTTCTCGAAGACATTTCTGATGCGATTTACGAAGACCTTCTGATGATCCTCCCGTGGTCTGTGTTGTTCACGGTTCTCGTCATCACCGTCCTCCACCGCTCTGCAAAGGTCGTGGTCATCACAGGTACACCGATTGTGATGGCGTTGGCTGTCACGTTCGGAAGTTCGGTCATTCTCGACATCACACTCACACCAATGATCGTGGCAACCTTCCCTATTCTGATTGGTTTAGGCGTTGATTACGCGCTGCATATGGTCAATCGGATTGAAGAAGTACGGCGAAAGGAAATCGACAAAGCAAACAATGAGAACGCCAGAAGGCGACGGAAAGGCGAAGCGTTGGAACCCGTTCCTGACTTGTGGGACATCAATTTCTATCGTGACTGTGTGTTGGAGATGACACGCTCGACCGGCGTCGCTGTGTTCCTTTCTGCAATGACCACTGTGATCGGTTTCTCCGTCCTCATCGCCCCAATGATTGTCCCAATCTCACCGATTCGGTCCGTCGGAATCACCCTCGTGATCGGTATTCTTTCCACCTTGGTGTTCAGCATCATCCTCGTTCCAACCCTCGCATGGTTGCTGAAATTCAACAAACGCTCCAACCCGTCGATGTGGAAAGACATCGGCACATGGCCAGTAAAGTGGTTCCTTGTGATCATTTTAGTGTCGGGCAGCGTGACTGCGTACGGTGTGGCAAACCTCGACAAGATGGATGAGCCAATCACAGGTTCCTCTGAAGCCCCTGATGGAATCGATTCCTTGAATTCCCTCTCTAAATATTCGAGGGAATTTAGCGGTGGTCAAACTTCATTATTCATCTTCAATGCTGAAGAGCGAACGGCTGAAGCGATGGAGAATAACACGGAGAACATTCGCGACCTCCCAGTTCTTGACGCAATCGATGCACTAGAGTCGCAGATTGACATGGTCGATGAAACGAATACGACGAGCATCATTACCTTCCTTCGGACCATTCCTGCCACCATCACCCTCACCGATGGCGTCACCCTCTATGAGGGAAGTCTGTGGGACTTGCTTCACGATCCGTGTTGGGAAAGCAATGATCCAATTCAGTGCAATGTTTGGCTCGGCTTGGAATTGACCGGGCCAGAAGGTCGCAAAGGTCTTCGAAAGGACATGGTCAACGTAGTGTTCGACACACTCACTGAGGAAGTTCGCTCCATGCTTCTTAACGAAGCCAACACCAAGGCCATCGTCTATGTGACGCAGCCGTACATGAACCTCAACGTTGCAGGCGAGTTGCGTGAGGAAATCGACGGAATGCTTTCTGAGGAACCAGTGGTGGACAAGACAAGCATGTCCCTGCTCACAGGTGGGTTGCCAGTCTCGCTTGACATCAACGACGGTATCCACGACACTCAGAGCACCACCACCATCGTCACCTTGCTGTTGCTCACACTCGTGCTCGCTGTTGTGTTCCGTTCGGCTCGCTTGGGAATCTACACCATGATTCCCGTTGCCGCCGTCATCCTATGGCAACCATTGTTGATGCAGAGCGGCGATGTCAACGTCAATATCTTCACTGCGATGATTGGAACAATCGTGTTCGGCATCGGTGTCGATGACTCGATTCACGTCATGCATCGTATTCAGGAAGAAGGCGAGACGCCGAAGGGCATTGCAAATGCCATTGAAGAAACGGGACAAACGATTTTTGAAACGACCATCACCACAATCTCCGGAATCGCAGCTGGCTTCCTTGCTGCCTTCCCAGGGCTTGAGAACTTCTTCATGATCATGTGTCTTTTGATTTTCTTTGCCTTTATCACCAGTGCATTCCTGCTTCCTGCAGTGTTCACGCTCGAGCACACGGTGAGGGCAAAATTGTCAGGTGGTGAAGGTTGGAGAGATTACGGTGAAGGCATTGCCTTGGCGTCAGCGGTCTCGATGAAGCCACTTGATGCAGTGCTCGAAGAGTGAAAAATTCAGACGGCCCGAAAGAGTGGAGGGAGTAGGGAGTAAGCCCCTTTCTGTTCCCTTTCGGTGACCGCATTCAACTTAGCATCCTACCTGTCCCTCGGCGTGCCGCTTCGACGGGACTGTTTGGACTTGCTCCAACGGGGTTGCTCGTCTCATCGACCACAAGGCAATCTCCGTCTTTCAACATCATTGTACACACCTTGCATCGTTCGTTTCTGCTGCATTGACCTGACCATTTCTGTTCTCTTACTTTTGTAAGCCGTCTGCACTGTGGAGAGGGGACTTTCCTCAGAGTCGAACTCTGTCAGCGATCCTCCTACTCCCTCCATAGCGGCCTCAACCGTCGAGGATTCAAACCCTTCGTTGGACGAAATCCATCACTGATACGGGTTTTCACCGGGCGACGTCGGTGCTTGTTGCGCACCATACGGCCCTTCTGCCGGTTGTTCTGCTGCTGGTTGCTTCAGCGTCGGCAATGACTTGGAAACCTGTCTTGGACTGGCTCGGTTGGGTTCATTGGTTGGTGAGCCTTGAAGACCGAACATAAGCACAGCCACAAGCGAAACGGTCAGCAAGAAGATGATGACAAGCAGAACTGGATTAACAGCAGCCACGCTTCCTAGGAAACCTTCTGTTCGTGGTTCATCGACAAACACAGTGTTGGTTTTCGAGAAGTCGTCATTGATGATGTGGTATTCAATCCACATGGTACCAGACCGATCTGGCATCCATTCCTTGGTGTAATCGAATTGACCACCTGCTGGAATCTCAATCTCACGAGCGTCGATTCGAGTGCGAGCACCATTGCTCTCCACCCTCTCAACGAACATTTGGGCCATCCCATCTGCTAATCCGTTGTTTTCAATGGTCACGCTCAATTTCAAGACATCCCCTTGTGCGATGTCCTTTGATGGCTTCATTGATGGATTCACGAACGAGTATTCTGGAACCCGTTGCTCAAGCGACCAAACTGAAAGAGGGGCATCAAGGTCATTGAGGAATGAAGACATCTCTTGGCCTGCGATATCAGTCCCTGTGACATAGATGTGTAACTCAAGGGACTGCGACCGCATCGAGGTGGTGAGAATTTCATCGAGATCAAGGGTGCCTTCTGTTGGAACCATGGTGCCATATGGCTTTCCTCCAACCACGAGCAGTTCGATTGAACCATTCACAACAACCGGGGTTGAGATGCTCACGCCTGCTTGACGAACCGCCCAGTGGAGGGTGAGATCGTTCTCATTGAGGCGGTCTTCTTCATCGATGAGAACGGCGAATTTTATTTCCGACCACATGGATTCTTCCAGCACTTGATTCGCCATTGGTGAAGCAATTCCCACGATGCTTGGTGCGTCTTGGTCCACGATGAAGTAAGCATAGGCAGCATCCTCACTGCGGTCGATGGCTCCATTTGGAGGCGAGAATAAATCGATGCTGAGCCCATATGTGCCCGGTGCCAATGGTGAAAGAACCGAGCCGTTGAACGAGCCATTGACGGACTCAACAGTGGCCTCGATGCCACCCAAATCAAACTCAAGTTCAATCATTTGCATAACGGGCTTCTCGGAGCGATACCAAACTAAATCTCCGAACACGCCCACTTCCGTCCTCGGCTGAATCCACGTACCGAGACCTTCCATTGTGTCGCCATTTGTGGTGTAATCAATCCCATCACGAGGCAAGGACATTTCTCCAGAAAATCGCCAATCAAGGTCAGACAGCGTGCCAATTGTGGATTGACCTGAATGATCATGGAGCAAGAGTGACGGAACTCGAACAAGGCTGACATCTGGATCGAAGCCCCATTCCAAACTGAAATTGGCCACAAACTGACCTTCTGTTGGGAACAAGGAAGCCGAATCAATCGGGAGAAGGCTGCATGCATCAATGGTCAGGAACATCTCGTTTGTGGTGCACTGCCCACTCGTAGCGTTCCAGAGAATGTTCACTGGCGCCAGCTGGTTGCTCGCAAGGTTGATTTCGATCGTGGCAAGGTCACTGATGCCGTTCATGTCCCAAACTGGAGCCGAGATGGTATTCATCTCACCAGGATGCAACCATGCGCTGCCCATTGAATTCCATGAGGCTGGTGTGCTACCCAATTGAGGCGCGCCATCGTTGTTGATTTGAAGGTTGAAAAGTGGGGCGTCAAACGAGCCGCTGGCTAACATTGGGTTCCCTGCAGCATCAGCCACGTCCAGCCATCCACGGAACATTGAACCTGATTCGACGGATGAGGAATCAAATGAGAACACATAGCGGCCTTGTGAAATATTTCGATTCGTTGGGAGATGAAGTGGATAAACCGAAACTTCTCCAGCATCCATGAACCCGTTCATGTTTGAATCATCAACCCACGATTGCCAAGCATGGACATAGGCATGAGATGGAAGAACTGGCGAGTCTGCAATGATGAAATCCACCGATGTGAGAGGTGCGGCCTCCATATGGTCGAATTCCTCGATGCTCACCTGAAGCAATTCAGGCGCTACTGTATCGAAACTGAATTCAACGACGTTGTCAACAAGGTAACTCACTGCTTGGCCTTGAAGGGGCGTTAATTCGATCTTCAGTTCGACTGTTTCCTGATTGATTGGAACCGTCCAAGGGAACGAGGCGACGCCACTCATGAGGACCGCCGTGCATTGTGTTTGCACATCGTCGACAAAGAAGCATACATCCACACTTCCGGAACGTGGTGAAGGGCTGTCGTCAAGACCTTGGAAGGCCAAAACCGCCTCAATGGTCACCGCCTCACCCGGGTGAAGGAACGGATGGGCCAGTTCGGAGGAGATACCATTCGCATTGACCGAGCGCCATGTTTGGAGTTCGACATCGTTTTCCACACCTTGAGCATCACCGAGGCCAAATTGGACACTCACAGGGAGCATTGGTCCAGTCGGTGCAATCAGGTTGACGGAGAGCGTAAGGGATGCTTCATCGTCCCACTGTTCTGTGAATTTGAAGCGGTGATCAATTTGCAGGAGGGCACCGCTTCCGAGAACCGTTTTCGATCCTTCAGCACCGTTATCGGTCCAAATCATCGGCGAGCCTTGAGTTGCGCAACCCAAACTACCGGTAGCGGGGAGGGCGATGAAGGGGCAGGTGGTGAGGGATTGTTGGACGGCACCTTGGAGTTGTAAAGCAACAGACCATCCATTCGATTTGACATACGAAGCCGCATCTGTGACACCGAGTGCGCTTAGATCGAAGGTGCTCGTCACATCGATCCAATCTTGTGAGGGAACGAATGTATCTGTAACATTGTTGACGACAATGGAAACTGGTTCGACTGAGGTTTGGGTGTCAATCTGATTGATGGTGATTGAAAGCGCGCCAGTTGATGACATCCGCACAGGCATGGTGATCGTCTTCATCCCACCGATGGCAGTGGCCGATTGAAGTTGGCCATTGAGTGCAATTAAAAGCGCGTCGCTGGAGGTGAAATCCATTTCCAGTGCTGAGTCATAGGGTGCAAACACGCCGCCGGCAACAAGGCTTGAGGTGGAGGTTGTTGAACCGATGGAAAGTTGTGCTGCAACCAATGGAAGACCGAGCACACCATGCGTTTGAGTGGCTTGCGAAAGCGCTGCGTTGAGCGTGTTGAGTTCAGCATTGGTGAAGGTAACCACTTCCAAGTCCTGAACGGATGAAAGGGATTTTGTCACAATGTCTTGGCCTGCAATGCTAAGTCGTACAGTCGGGTTTACAAACGGCGCATCGGGCGACGCGAAAGCGAATTCAAACGACTCAGTGCCAGCCAGTGGGAGGGCCAGGTCGAACAGTGCAGGTGCGTTGGTTGTCGCCATTCTTGATTGCCAAAAATCACCGTTGATGAAGCGGTCCTGAATGCCAAGTCGGCCAACTTCGGGGAGGTCCATTGACCAGTCACTGACGCCATCAAGCCCGACATCGAACCGAAGGCCATCGGCCACACTGGTACGAATCAATTCCACATCGAGTGTTTCCATTGTCCACGTACCACCCGTCGAATCGATTCGAAGTTTGGCAGTAAACATTGGTGCGTCAAACCATGTGTAAGCACCTGGGAGGAGGTTCACCCATGTCGCACCTCCATCGGTGGAAGCCTGAAGAACCCCCGAACCAGTCAAGTCACTGTTTGAGATGATGCCAGCAAAACCGCTGCGCACATTGTATGTTGGCGAGGTGGCATCGCCTGTTCCTGAAACTTGCCCATTCGCCCAAGATGCACCTTGCAGTTGCCACCCATAGGCCGTTGGGTTCTGATTGAATTCATCAAACAGTGAACCATCAAAGTGGAACCCGTGGACTGTAGGAATGCCACCTTGACCTGATTCTAAGTGGAGATCGATGCGAACAAGGGGGTGAGCCTGCCAATCGACCATGCCAAGGTCAACCGTTACATCCGTCATATGTTCAAAGCCAAGAACCGGCTGATTGGTCAAGGCATCAAGCAGTCGCCATTCAAACAGGGACCCTGTTGGGATGGTTGCATCCATATGGAGCAAACCAAACGCCTTTGATTCCCCTTGTCCGAACTGGCTTGGTCCAAATGCAGGGGATGTCCAATTACCTTCCCCAGAAGAAATCCCAGAGTTGGTTGGAAGAACAGTCACGTCATCGATGTTCCATCCCGTGTATTGGACTGAAGTATCGGTCGTGCCGATGCCAAATCGCACTTGGAAATTTGGGTTGGATGCAACATAATTGGTGATCGAAATAGTTTGTGGGACCATGGAGCTATCGGATACAGATCCGGAGTTCGAATAGACATTCGCCCAGTTCCCATTCGTGCCCTTGACCGACACATAGGCGTGGTCCCAAGTTGAACTCTCGATGCCCAAACGCTTCATGAAATCCAGTTCCCATGCGCCTGAGCACGAAGAGCAATCCATGACCGGCGATGTAGCCCAAATTGTTGACCCCATGCCGTTGGGGTAATTTCCGTCGTAGGTGTAGAGCGCTTTGGTTCCACTGCTGGTACCGCCTGCTTGGCCAATGGTGCTGTCAAAGCCCCAGAGCCATGCAGGGCTACCGAGGGTCCACCCGTGATTGGCGTTTTCGAAATCCCATTCCCAACCTTGGGGGAGAACACTGAGTGATGTGCCGTTGACATCCATGCCATCGTACACTGCCCCGGTGGAGAAGTCATTGGCGTCAGTCCAACTGTTCGCCATCGAACTTTGAAGGCGAGCTGATTCGATTTCTAAATCAAGGCCTTGTATCGCTTCACCATCAGGTATTTCGAGTTCAATCTTGGTGCTTGCACCATCTGGGAATGAACCGATGGTGACCCCTTCTGCTAGCCCGAGTGTGACCGCATTATGGGTCTGAACAGCATCAATGAAGTCACTCGACGAAGTGGGAGCATAGCCCTGCATCAGAGTTGAAATCAAGAACAGAAGGACGACGCCCACCGGAGTCAATCTCGCCTGCCTCAGCCTGCCCATGTGCTGTACGACGCACCTCGGCAGGTGAAAAGACTTCGGACCGCTCATCTTGCCCATCCCTACGGGATGGTGAAGCAAGGATTCGATGTAGAAACGAAAAGCCTCATTGACTCCCCTCAACGGAAAGGGTTCCATGAGCGATGTTGAAGCCTTGAAGAAAGAAGCCGGAATTGCGGCTTGTGCTTTTGTGAAAAACGGCATGAAGGTTGGCCTGGGCACCGGATCGACCGTGAAGCATACCGTGGTTGAGTTGGGCCGGCGAATGGCCGAAGAAGGTCTCGAAATTGTTGGAGTTCCAACATCACTTGCCACAGAAAAATTGGCCATCAAGGTCGGCATACCACTCGTCCAATTGTCCTCCATCGATGGACTCGACATCGTGATTGATGGAGCAGATGAGTATGACCCTCATTTTCAACTCATCAAAGGCGGCGGCGCGGCCTTGTTGCGTGAGAAAGTGGTCGCCCAAGAATCGGCAGCAATGGTGGTCGTGGCTGATGACCGAAAGCGAGTCGAGCACCTTGGTGCGTTCCCACTTCCAATCGAGGTGACGCCCTTCGAACACCAAGCAACCATCCGTGCCCTCGGCCGACTGCTTGATTGCCGAGTCAATTGCAGAATGGCTGGAGATAATGCCGTTGTCACAGACAATGGCAACATGATCGCCGATGCCCATATGGGACCAACCATCACGGAACCAGTGGCTCTTGAGGCTGCAATCCTCAACATCGCAGGCGTCGTTCAAGTTGGTTTGTTCAATGGAATGTGTGACGCCGTGGTCTTAGCAGGCGCCGATGGTGTTGAAACCATCATCAATCCGAATGGCCGTTTGAACTGAACAGCATCGCACCGTTGTCCGTCAATGATTAAATACGGGCGGAAGGACGGCGGGGTGGGCCTGTAGCTTAGTCAGGTAGAGCGATGGACTCTTAATCCATCGGTCGCGGGTTCGAACCCCGTCAGGCCCGCCA
>OBMK010000296.1_pt1 | contig 48029 bp, 44 predicted proteins | sample 1539081 | NCBI WGS metagenome assembly OBMK01 (sample SAMEA3355528, study PRJEB22509) | marine metagenome | biome: marine; feature: river plume; material: water | place: USA | collected 2010-08-07 | depth 0.5 m | reverse complement strand
CTTTTTTAGTTACAGTTATATTATCGTTATTTGCTCGTGTTGGTTATGTAAAGGACGCCGTCGATCATTTCCAGGTGTTCAGATGACCAGATGTCTACTGTGCCATCTTGTACAACCACAGCGTGGTGAGGTCCTTGTGGCTCGTGCAGTACTGTGTATAGCGCACTGATTACTGTCATGGTTACAAGCGCTGTCAGCGCGATCAGTTGGATGTTGTCTAGCTTTTTCATAAGTATAGTTGTTCAGAGTGAATCATTTCGTTTATTTCAGATGTGAACAGATCGTTCGCCTGGTCAATCTCAGCTTCAGTGGCGTCACGCCATTCATCGTTTTCAAACACAGAGGCTTCTTCAATATAAGCGTCACAGAAGTCAGGATAGTCGTTCGTGTGTACAGCATCAATGTGCTCAATCACGAAGGGTTTGTTGTTTAGTTTAATGTGCATAGATCAAAAATATTGTTACAAGTGTTACAGCTCCCAGCACGATTGCTGGCTCAGCATATTCAGTTAGTATTCGTTTCATTCAGTTATATTATCGATTGTTACTCGTGTAGGTTTTGTAGGTGTGTACAGCATGTATAGCACCCCGGAGGGTGAGGGGCTATTCAGCCACCTCAGTACGCTCTAACACTGCATCAGAGTGTCGAACAATCATTGGCATATCAGTCGACTGAGACCAGTAGCCACGCTTCTGCCAGCAAGCTTGTAGCTTGAGTTTAGGCAACATGAGCTTGAGAGCTTCATCGTGGTTGTACGTTACACGTTGCTTTTTGTTGTTGACAAACGTGATGATTTGATTACGGCCGAACCAATTTTCACGCACTACGAAGTTCTTACGTTCGATTGGAGGGAATACTTTTGCTTTTTCAGCGTCTGACATATTAGCGATTGCCTGACGTACGATTTCTTTGTTGTTCATTTCTTTTTCCATGTTACTTGTTTTTAGTTACGTTTATATTATCGTTTAGTACTCGTGTCGGTTTTGTAAGTTATTTTATTTGTGTTTAAGCTTATAGTCTAATTCTTCTACTTGTAGCTGCAAGTTTTCTATATAATTAATTAAATCATCTTTGTCCCACTGTATTAATTGATCCCAGCTTAATTTAGTCATAGTCTTTATTTTAGATTCATTTATATTATCGATTCTCTCTCGTGTCGGTTTTGTAGGTAACTCGTAGGTATATAATACTAGGTATAAACACTAGGTATATTGTACTAGGTATAAAATGCTATGCACAAAGTGCTATACATTTGCTATACGCAATGCTATACGCCCTTGGGCTAACGCCCGGGCTATGGGGCACAGGGCGCCAGGCTCGGACTACACCTGGTCTCTTTCATAGTTCTCTGGTCCGATGTTAGTTCAGCACTGTTGCTGTCCCCTGTTGTATCCCCGAGGGGCGGTCATTACCCGTTAAGGTAATTCCGCAGTTTGAACTCAGGATCGTGAAGGTCATCAATGTCGAACGAGGAGTCTTCCTCGATGGCGATCTGTCCGTCCAAGAACTCAAGTAGTTGAGGTGTACGTTTGAAGTTTGTTGATGATACAATCAGATAGATGTCGTTCAGTAGTGATAGGTTGTTGTCAGTAGGATTCATATAGTCTCTTTTAGTTACATTTATATTATCGTCATTCACTCGTGTTGGTCCTGTAGTTACGACCGTTCCATCCTGTAGTCGTCCCAGTCAATCTGCATCTCGTACTCAATGTCTTTCATCTGGTCATCCGTGAGGTTCGTGAAGTTAGTCTTGAACTTGATGAATGCGTGGTGGTTTGCGTTTTCGTTAAAGAACTGTTTGAATGTTATCATGTGTATTACTCTTTTGGTTACATATATATTATCGATACCATGTCGTGTCGGTTTTGTAGGAATGCTATACGCTACGCTATACACGCTCGCTTTGCTCGCTCATATGGGGACCAGACCAGAGCCAGGATCAGGATCAGACCAGGATCAGATCAGGATCAGACCAGGATCAGGATCAGGATCAGAGACCAGACCAGAGACCAGACCAGAGCCGGAACCAGACCAGAGCCTGACCAGGACCGGAGCAGGACCAGACCAGGAACAGAACAGAAGCAGACCAGAACCAGGAACAGAACAGGACAGAAGACAGGATACATATGCTATACGCAGCTCGCTGCCGCTCGCATACATACACAGGACCAGACCAGTCCGCACAACCAGACCAGGGAAAAAGCCCAAATCCTGCACAGAACCACAACAGACACAGTCACACAGCACAGTAGACCAGACCAGGAACCTGTAAACCCTGAATGCAAAACAGAAACAAGCACGGGGGGCTGGCAAAAAGATTTAGCTTTTCGTTTTGGCCTATATCAATATATTTATGTATGTAGCCCTTTAGTTCCCTATATCTTACAAAAATTTTCAGGGGATATAAAAATTGAGATCGTAAGGCTATAACCTTACTTTTGTGCGTTTTTGAGCAGGCTATAACCTTACTTATAAAAAAAAATTCCTTCGGAATATGATTAACTAGTGGGGGAGTGTGACGATAGGGTATATAATAATAAACATAGGTAGCTATTGTCGCTGTTTTAGTTACTAGATTAACCGTGTAATCATACAAGGTATGAAACCAATTTTGTAAAATACATGTAAATGGCTCAGAGATTGTCAGCGCAAGCGAGGAGAGACAAGGCTGCGAGGGATTTGGCTTATGCGAAGACCCCTGCAAGACGTGCGAAGAAGGCGGATGCGCAAGCACGTCGTAGAAGAGCGAAGTCTAATGGGCAAAATGTAGAGGGTAAGGACTTTGACCACAAGACAGGTAAGTTTACATCGGTAAAAACCAATCGCGGGAACCGCGGTGAGGGTACAAAAGCAGAAAGCGGTGCTAAATACCGCGTTAAAAAGCACAGTTAATGGCTAGAATTAGTTCGTATGTAAACGATGCCCAGATTACGGGCTCAGACAAGGTAATTGGTACGGACGCATCAGGTCAAGCTACTAAGAATTTCCCTATAAGTAGCATTGCAGGGCACTTTAACCAGTCCGGTAGCGTTGCTATAGCGAGACAAATACCCTTTATATTCTACAGCAGCTGGACAAATACACGCCCTGTGGGCTCTATAACGTACCCCACGCAGACTGTAACGCCTTTTAATAGCACAACTGAGCTTATCATAAGCAAAAGAACTTCCGGAGGCAAGACAATAGCTGATTTTGTTACATATGCGGTAGGTAGTGTCATATATATATTCTCAGCGAACGATCCGAACGTATTTGGAGAGTTTAAATTGGTGTCTATGAACACCTGGGCGAATGATAATGACTTCTACCGCGCTGTTGTGCAGTTCATTTCAGGCTACGGTAGCTTAACACACGAAGATCCTGTCGGTTTTGCTGTAGAAAGCAAGCAAGCAGGTGATAAGAATTTTACGCATATACAATCTACTACCTCGGCGGTATGGACTATAACACATAACCTTGGTAAGCGGCCATCTATAAGTATAGTAGATTCAGCGGGTAGTAATGTTGTTGGGGAAGTAAACTACACAAGTAATAACGATTTAACAATAACTTTCAGCTCTGCGTTTAAAGGCACGGCTTATTTAAACTAACAACACATGGCTTTAAAGCATTTGGTCGATTTAGACCTCACAACGAATGAATTGCAGAATGCGGTTATTCAAAATTTAGGAACGGCACCTACGGGTGTTGCGGGGCGTATATACTACAATACATCGACAAACGACTTGCAGTACTATAATGGTACAGCTTGGGGTCCAGTTGGCGTTGTGTATACTGCTGATGGTACAACACTTAACTTAACAGGTACGGTATTTTCCGTTGCCACAGGTGGTATTGACACAGCGCAGATTGCAACAGGGGCAGTAACAGCACCAAAGCTATCTGGTATTGGTAACGGTACTTCAGGGCAGTTGTTAGAATCAGATGGTGCGGGCGGATTTGCATGGACAAACCCAGTTGATAACGATGTAAACGCCACAAACCTAACCAACCGATTGGCTCAGATTGATCCTGTTATTGGTACAGGTACTGGTACAGTAACTATTGCTGGTAATTTTATTGTTAATGGTACTACGACTACTATTGATACAGTCAACTTGGCAGTATCTGATAATATTGTTGTCCTTAACACTGATGTTACTGGTGCACCAAGTCAAGATGCTGGTATTGAAGTTGAGCGTGGTACATCTACGAACACGGCACTTCGCTGGAATGAAACCACCGATCGCTGGCAGTTCACTAATGACGGTGCTACATACTATGATATTCCAGAGCCTTCACAATATTCCGTTGGTGATATTACAGCGGTTACAGCGGGTGATGGTATTACTGGTGGTGGCACATCAGGTGCTGTTACGGTAACTAACGAATACATTCGTGAAACTGTACCTACAACAGGTGTTGGTGCTTACTTCTCGCATCCGGTGCCTCGGTTTGTTCCGGAGTCTATTGAATGTACTGTAAAAGAAGTACTAGGAAATGGTAATTACCAAATGGTAGTTACCGACTGGTTCTATAACAGCGGTGCTGCTACGCTTGACGTATATCTTCAAAACGGCCCTGACTATTTGATCACTATCGGGGGTATTCGTCAATAATAATGCATAATACGTGATAATAATGAAGGAGGTAGGGTTTTGTACTCTCCTCCTTTACTTTTAATATAATACACCTATGGCGGTAAAAAATATAACTGACTTACATGTACTCGGCAATGTCGGGATCGGTACTACAAGTCCTGGGGCAAAATTAGATGTAGTGGGTTCTATAGGTGTTACATCTGGGAATACATTTGGATTTGATAACTACAACGGTAGTATCTATATGGCTTCTAGCGGAAGAGGCTTGTTAGGTAAATTTGGAGGAAGCGGTTACGCAAGAAACCTTATTAAGTCTGATGGCTCTGCTACTGTACATATCGGAGATAATACTTCTTTAATATCTCGCATACTTTTAGATGCTGGTTCTTCAGGGGCTAACGGATATATATCACTGCAAACAAAACAAGTTGAGCGTGTACGAATTAATCAAGATGGCAACGTCGGTATCGGGACCACCGCGCCTACTAATAGATTAGATGTAGTTGGCAACGCTAGTGTATCATCTTTAAGGGTTGGCAGTAGTGCTTCTGGAGAAGGTATTATAAGATATAACCCCGGAAGCGGTAACGGGATAGGCATAGTAACTGGAACATTAAGTTCTTCTGGGATTGGTTTATTTGTTAGTCACGACAATAACAATAGAAACGTCGGGATCGGGACAACTAGCCCAAACGATTTACTTCAAATTGGAGATACACTAGGCGCAAACGCTTCAATGTCTATTGCGTCCGGGGGAACTAGTTCTAGTACATTATACTTTAGAAGAAGTACAGCTTATGATGCGTATATACAAGTAGACGCTAATGAGGATTTAATAATAGGTTACAACTCTGCGAACCTTGGGGACAGTTTAAAAATTGTAAGCAATACAACTAATGTTGCTACATTTGACTCATCAGGCAACGTCGGGATCGGGGGTTCACCAGCATCTGTAACCCACGGTCCACATCTAGATATTGTAGGTAACAGGGGCACATTAACAGTAGGTACAGGTTACTTTGAAGATAACGGAACAACAAACTTTTTAAACGGTGCTAGACCATTAGCGTTTGGATATGCAGGTAGCGAGCATATGCGTGTTCATTCTAATGGCAACGTTGGTATTGGGACTACGGCCCCTTCTAGGCGTTTAGATGTAGATGGCATACAAGGATGGCAGCTTTCTAATTTAGAAACTGCATACCTAAATCCAACAGCTACTGGCGCGGACTTTGCATTAAAAGACCAATACAACGCAAACATTATTAGGCTAGACAGTAGACCAAATGCTGTTTCATATTTCAATGGTGGAAACGTTGGTATAGGCACGGCCAATACGTATGCAAAACTTAGTGTGTATGCAAGTTCTCATAATAACGGTATATCGGTAAACAGACAGGCGGATACAACAGCCGCATTGTATATTGGGAATGACGGCGGTAATAACCCCGTGCTAGCGGCTAACAATGCCGATATGTTGTTCGGTAAAGACGTAAGCAGCACGTTTACTGAATATATGCGCCTTACAACATCAGGAACACTTAAATTTGCGGGGTCTACTAATGGAGGAGAGCTATATGCAGACGACTTCGGATTAAAAGTAGGCACGTCATCTGGTTATATTCAATTTGGACCTGCAAATACTACCTGGGCACATATATACACGGACCGCTCTAATTTTTATTTTAATAAAAATTTATTTGTTTTAGGGAATAGGCTAGCCACAGAGTCCTGGGTCAATGCTAATTTCGGTACGCCTACGCTAGATGCAGTAACTACAGCTGGCAGCGTTACAACAAACAATATTGGTGTAGGGCTTATTCAGCTAGGCGGCGATACAGAGCATAGGCTTTATAGAGCTACGACGTCTTTAGTTAAAGGCACTACAACAGACACAACCGTGTTAATGGGTAGAACGTTAGATTTATATGCTTACGACGATGTAAACATCCGCGCAGGTAGCGGCGACAATATAAGCTTTACAGCTGGCGGTGTATCAAACGCAATGTATATTAACAGCTCAGGCAACGTTGGTATGGGGACTACGAGTCCTTCAACTAAGCTACACGTGCAGGGGCCTATTACAGTGTCAAACACCAACCCACTGGCTTACTATAATAGCGGGTGGGGAGAGCCTTGGCAAGCAATGATGACTGTTGGGTGGGGGTCTACCCCCGGTGATTACCTGATGCTGCGTGCACCGGGGAACTCAGCAACAGCTCACGGCGCTGTTCAAATTGGCGACAACCTGTTTAAAGTTGGTAGAACGGATACTGAATACGACCAACCAGCTACTGATGATCTAGACACCACTTGGATGATGGCTAACTCTACTGGAGTTGGTATCGGGACTACGAGTCCTTCTACCAACCTTCAAACTGGTGACGGCTCCGCTGGAATAGACACGTCGATTAGAGCATACCATAGTGATGGAGCTTATACCGAGATTAGAGGGTATGGTCTTGAAACAAACAGAACAACAGCTTATATCAGGCCAACGGGCGACAAGAATGCTGTAATGGCTTTTGGTAATGACGGCCGTACTTGGAACTACGTAAACGTTAATACGAATTACTTTGTAGTAGCCACAGATACCGCTGAGCATTTGCGTATTACCAACACCGGCAACGTTGGTATCGGGACTACGAGTCCTTCTGAGAAGTTACAAGTAATTGGTAATATCCAAGTTGGAACAGGAGTTGATCACAATAGCAAAATAGCATTTACAAGAAATGGCGGGGCAAACGTGGGGGCTATCGGGTGGCATTCGGATTATGCTTTTTATGTTGCAGGTCATCCTTCTTACGGGTCAACAGCAGGCAATATAGTAAGAGTCTATGGATTTGGAAGTGATGTCAGGCTAGGAGATAATACTAATGGAGATGTACTTACAGTTGCTTCTGGTAACGGTAACGTCGGCATCGGGACGACTAGTCCTGCGTATACATTAGATGTTAATGGTAGCATGCATTCCACTAATATAACCATTGCTGACGCTATATATCACGAAGGGGATACTGATACGTATATTAGATTTAATACAGATACTATAGAACTGATCACTGGTGGTGGTATAAGAACAACTATTAACAACAATGGTGTTAAATTTGGTGGCAATACCATTATAGCTGGGGGTTCGACACTGTCTTTGGGTGAGCGTGCTGAAGCGGATGATAATGGACGTACTGTGCTCATTGAAGGAGTTGCAAATGCTGGCAATGGTGAGGGTTCAGGGCGTATATTCTTTACTGAACACAATAGTACAACCGCTAGTGCTGATAAATACGGGTTGTCCTTGTATTACGAAGGCGACCCTAACGCACAGCTTCCTTCTGGATTCCAACCTAATACGGGCAACGCTACCTGGTCTTTACGTAGACACGACAACTTAGTTAATGGTGTTGCTATTATGTCTGGTAGTAGAACCAATAGCAATGTTGATATTCATGGAAGAATCTATTTAGCGGCTAATAATTCTCATATAGCCTTTAACACATCGGCATCTTCTGGAGATCCTAAAATTCAAATGGGCTCAGATGGCGATTTTTCTTTCCTAAACACAGCGGGATCTACAAGCTTGCATATTGAAAACGGTGGAAACGTTGGTATCGGGACTACTAGTCCTATAGGCAAATTAGATGTAGCAAATGATGGCTTATTTCTAACCTCAACGAACACTAGCTCAAGGAACTGGCTTGTTGCTGGAAACTACTTAGCGTTTGGCGATTTTGCTCTAGTACAATCAGATGCTTTTGGTACAGATCCGTATCCGCCAGCCAACAGCACTCCTAGATTGTATATCTCAACAGCAGGCAATGTTGGTATCGGGACTACTAGTCCTAGTACTAATCTAGAAGTTGCTGGAGACGTAAAGGTAACAGGTACTACGTCTGGAATAAATATCGACACGGCAGGTCACGCCTCACTAAGACTTGATAGAGCAAGTACTTCATACGACAATAATATTCTTTTTAATACAAATGGCGATACCAAGTTTCGTATTTGGCAAGACGGAAATGCTGATTACCTGTACATTCGTGATGACGATAACGCAACCAATATGGTTACGTTTAAAAAGGGCGGCGACGTCGGGATCGGGACTACGAGTCCTTCTAGGCAACTACACGTAGCAGGCTCTACATTTGGGGCGATGCTAATATCTGGGGTTGCCAGCGATGCCTTTAGCGAATACAGTGATGGCACTAATATTTGGAAGGCTGGTATTGATTATAGCCAGAATGCATATAGGATTACTTATAACAATTTTAACGGCGCAGGTATTTCGTTAGACTCTAATGGTAACTTAACAGCGGATGGCGATATTACAGCATTCTCTGATGCTAGACTTAAAGAAAACGTAAAGACATTGCCTAACGCTCTTGAATCAGTCAAGGCGATGCGAGGTGTTACTTACAATAAAATAGGTGAAGAAAAACAGTCTATAGGGGTTATAGCCCAAGAAGTACAAGCCGTGCTACCACAGCTGGTGTCAGAGCATAAAGACGAAATGCTATCTGTTGCATACGGCAATATTACAGCTGTACTTATTGAAGCTGTTAAAGAGCTTACTGCTAAAGTAGAAAGCTTAGAAGAACAACTGAAAAACAGATAAGATGGCATTGCAAACCAGTGGGAAAATAACTATTTCAGATATCAAAGCTGAGTTAGGTAACACAAGTAATTCTTTAAAAGCACTTTCATTAGATGCTGGGTTTACAGCGCCTTTTGATATGAGTGACTTTTATGGATATAGTGCTGCTGCTGAAAGCCTATACTACTGGAACTTTGGAGAAAATGACGGTGGTGCAGAATTTACAGGTAATGCTGGGACTAGTGCTGGACCTTTTTCTTTTAGTTTATGGATCAAACCTTCGTGGGCAGCTTCAGATACAAACGTATTACTATTTGAAGTTAACGCAAATACTGGTCTTAATACAGATAGGCTTATGCTCCTTTACGATTATGGTTTTAATAGACTTGTATTTAGATATAGAGCAGGAACGTCTAATCATCACATAAACTGGGCACTTAACCAAAACTCAGCATCTGGAAGCATATCTAAATGGCACAGTTCATCAACAGGTCCTGTGAATTCAGATGGTTTTGTACATTTGGCAGGAACGTTTGATCCTACTCAAAGTGTAGCAACAAATGGCTTAAAGCTGTATTGGAACGGTGTTGCCTTTAACACTACTATTACAACAGCTAATGGTACAAGAGCAGCATTTGCAAAAACGCATATGTATATTAACGTAGCATTTAATGGTGTTGGTGATAGGAATGCTGAGTATGATAATATTGCTTTTTGGTTTAATAGATTGTTAACATCAACAGAGGTTACAACTCTGTATAACAGCGGAGCTCCTATAACAGCAGGAGATGCAAGTTTAGCTACAGGCTTAGGGTTTGAAGCTACAGCTGAAGGAGGGGGATTAGACGACACTACAGGAAATTGGAGTCAAACTTCTTCAGGAGGTTCTGCATCTTTGTATTAATAAAATAACAATCTACAAAATGGGATTTAACAGACGAAGAACTTTTTCTTATATAAATAAATAAACTATGAACACTTACACTTGGGATTGTCGCACAGTAGATGCATATCCAACACACACAGACGAGAACGGAACAACCGAATCTCAGGTAGTCTATAATGTACACTGGCGTGTAACAGGATCAGACGAAACAAACTCATCTACCATAATTGGTACACAAGCTTTAGAGACAGCGGACCTATCAGGGTTTACTTCTTTTGATAGCGTTTCTCACGATGATATGGTTGCTTGGACTAAAGCAGCTATGGGTGCAGAGCGTGTAACAGAGCTAGAGGCTTCAATAGATTCGCAACTTGCTGAATTAGCAGCCCCATCATCTGTGACATTGACTATCGTGGATCCTACTCCAGAGGTTGTTGAAGAAGTACCTGCTGAATAATGAGTTTTAAAGACATTTTTAAAAACACGAACGACTACAACGAGAAGACCATTATTGGTTTTCTCTCGTTCGCTGTTATGGTAATTGTAATGCTAGCAGACGTTATTAGTGGTGCTATGGGAAAAGACCTTGTAATAAATGAATTTACTTACAACTCTTTTGTGTTTGTAACACTGGGTAGTTTTGGTATTGCAGGTTTAGAAAAATTTGCAGAGCGTAAATAATGAAATGGTTATTAATAGGATTAGTGAGTACCTTAACAAGTTGCTCCGCACATTATCATTTAAGAAAAGCTATAAAAAAAGACCCTTCAATAATGGGGGTGGATACGATAACTGTGGTGGACACGGTTGTATTGAAACCTGTGGAATTGAGGGATACTGTAACTTTGAAGCAGCAAGACACGGTTATTATCGAAAAAGAGAAGCTTAAGATAAAGATATTTCGCAACTTCGACACAATAAGGGTGGACGCTATTTGTGAAGCAGATACTATAGTAAGTGTTATTAAAGTACCTTACGAAAAACTAGTATACGTTGAGAAAACAAAGCTAATGGATAAGGTTAGCAAGTGGCTTGCCGCTGCAGCAATATTTATGCTTGTATTAGTAGGTTTAAAAACCGCTCTGCGCAAGTAATTATAAATTTATAACAACCAAAAAACATAAACCATTATGACTTTTTATTACCGTACTACCACTACGTCAAGTGGTAACCAACAAGTATCAGCAGAAACCAAAGCTTTCTGGGAACATGCTTCAGCAAAAAAGAACTGGAGGATCGTTCAGCTACCCAACGGCTACTTTCAAACAGAGCTAAGCTGGGAAGAAGATTGGAAAGATGTAACTCGCAGGGAAACCTTAGAAGATGCTGAAGCAGCAATAGATACTTCAGTGCAACACTACCAAAACAAACTTGAATTTATAAAAGGGCCTAAAGTCGTTAAAACATTCGAGTAACAATCAATTAAATTAAATTAAATGGAATTCAATAACCCTAGCGAGATTGTAAAAGATCTTACATTCGGTAGCCTAGCTACTGACAAAATTATGTCCGGCGTCGAAAAGTTAACAAACGCAGTGAAGTCCACTTTAGGAGCTTCAGGTAAATGCGTTATATACGAAGACGCGTTGGGCCGGCCGGTCATTACGAAAGACGGTGTAACCGTTGCAGAAAGCGTAGTCTTATTTGACCCGGTCGAAAATATGGGCGCTTCACTTATTAAAGAAGCCGCTAAAAACACAGTGAAAGAAGCAGGAGACGGTACTACAACAGCTACTGTCCTTGCTCATTCACTACTTAGTGAAATTAAAGTAAGTCTACAAAAGCATGAACTACGAGAAGTTAAAGGACAAGTTGAAGAAGCACTTATTGAGGTTAATGAATATCTTAATGAGCTTAGCGTCCCGGTTGAAGGCGAAATGCTACGCCAAGTTGCTTACATTAGCTGTAACAACGATAAAATTCTTGGTGACAAAATTGGAGAAGCTTTTGAAAAAGTTGGAAAGCACGGAGTAGTATTAATGGAAGAGTCTGATACCAACGAAACCTCAGTAGAATTTGTTGAGGGTACGCAATTTGACTCTGGATTGAAATCTCCGCATTTAGTAACCGACAAGGACAAGCACACGGCTGTTTTAGACAACCCCTACGTGCTTATTGTATCTTCGCCTATACCTAATATCAGAAAGATGCAAAGTGTCTTAGAACACGCTGTAAAGAAAAACAGGAGCTTATTAATTATAGCTAGTGTTGAACAACAGCCTTACCAGACACTATTAGCTAATAAAGTAAAAGGCAACATTAAAGTCAACATTGTTGATGTGCCTGGGTTTGGACCTACAAGACAGGAAACACTAGAAGACTTAGCTTTACTTACGGGAGCCAAGGTTATTAATGAAGAGCTAGGTGACGATTTAGATTTAATTGAACCTACAGTTTTGGGTGAAGTTGTTAAATCGGTTACAGATAGCAAATCAACAACATTACAGACGTTGCCTAACGAAGAAGCACTAGAAGAACGCATTGATAGTGTTAAAGCCAAAATCGTTGAAGAAACAAATGGTTTTATCCGCAAGAAACTTGAGCAGCGTTTATCGATGCTAACCGGTAAGGTTGGTGTTATTAAAGTTGGTGCAGATTCTCAAGTAGAAATGAAAGAAAAGAAAGATCGTGTAGAAGACGCTATCTACGCTGTACAAGCGGCTTTGAAAGAAGGCATTGTACCAGGTGGTGGAGCAGCTCTACTGCACGCTTCTCAAAATATAAAAAGCAAAGGACCAGGCTACCGCGCTTTATTGTGTGCTATCCGTGCACCATTCAATACAATTATGAGCAACGCTAATATTAAAGTTAGTGAAACAATTGCTACTAAAAATAAAGGTATAGACGCTATAACTGGTGAAATTGTCGATATGATCGAAGCGGGTATTATTGACCCGGTGCTGGTAACTAAAACAGCTTTAAAAAATGCAGTGAGTGTTGCCACTACTATTGTTTCTGCAGATTGTGTAATATCAAATATGCGTACCAATGAAGGCAATTAACCATTACATTGTAATTAAGAAAATCAAGGAGGCAGCTAAAAAAGTTGCCGGCCTTGAGCTTACTGAATCTCAAAACAGCGACATTAGGTATCTAAAGGCTGAGATTATTAGTGTAGGAGATGCAATTTTTGCACCGTTAAAAGAAGGCGACATCATACGTTACGACAAACACGCTGGCCATGGTATTGAGTGGAAAGACGACTTTTTCCATGTAATCACTGTAAACGATATTGTTATAGTAGAATGAGACTAACCGCTAATGATTTAAGAGATATAAATCTTTTTAAGTATTACAGGTTAGTTAGAAAATGGGCATGCAAAACCTATGATATAACTGATGCTGATTTAGAGCTTCTTATATATTTAGACTGCAAAGATAAGTTTACACGTGAAGATTTTATTAATGGAACTTATACTTACAGCTGGGACAAGAAACGCTGGGAAAGACTCAGGCGAGAAGGCTGGATAGAAGCGTGGCGTCATCGCAATAAGACTACAATTAAATACAGTGTATTCAAAGTTTCATTTAAAACAAAAAGAATGATAACAAGAATATACAACGTAATGTTAGGTGAAGAAGATTTACCTATTGGTTCGTCAAGTAAGTTTTATAAAAACAAATCATATACGGATAAAGTCTACAATAAGGCTATAGATGATATGATAAAAGATAAAGAAAGATGATGTATAGCAAACCTATTACGCAGCGCGCTAAGTGCAAGTATGGCATGATGCCTAAAACGCAGGAAGTAACAATTGATGCCGGTGGTAAAGTGCCTGGTAACTTTAGCGCTTCATATATGAAAACAGAAAAAAGCTGCGGTTGTGGCTGTGGTGCGTGATGTTTCAATTAAAGAACAAAGAAGCTCTATTTGGTATCAATAAAGAAGCGTCTGACCATGGTACCCCCGTTTTTGAAAAAAACTTAGATGCAGGTATAATGGCTGAAGCCAACCGTGATGGTACTATATTTGTACAAAAGGGTTTAGGTCAGAAACAAATTAATGATGCGGTTGCACATGAAAAAGTGCATTTAGAGCAAATGGCGCAGGGTAAACTAGATTACACTAATGATCATGTAATTTGGAAGAAAGATACAAAGTCCCCAATGAAAATGTATAACCGCAGAATTATGGCGGAAGGCGCACATAACTTACCTTGGGAAAAAGAAGCATATCAAAAAACTAAAAAATAACGGGGTTTACATCGGGCGTGTAGGAAAAGGAATCGCTACCTTATTTTTATTGCCCGTCCCCTATTTCATTATACTATGGCATACGTACAACAAAACAGCCCGTTTCTGAAGCTGAAAAAAACAACAAAAGGCAAAGGTCGTCATTTCTTAACCGCAAAAGAAGGAGCTGGAATGACAGCAGCAGGCCGTGCAGCTTACAATAAAGAAACAGGTGGTAAGCTAAAAGCACCTCAGCCGGGCGGCGGTAAACGTCGTACGTCATATTGTGCGCGCTCAAAAGGACAAATGGAGATGCACAATATCAATTGTAGCAAAACACCAGATAAACGTATTTGCGCAGCACGCCGCAGATGGAAATGTTAATAAAGAAACAAATATAAAATGGGATCATTTACTAATCAACCTGAATTTGCAACTAGAGTAGAGTCTTTAACACCTAGTGATACTATTGATGCTACAACATATTTAGGTGGTGTAGCATTATACGTGGGTACCGCTGGAGATGTAACTGTTATTGTGGAAGGAACTTCTGCTTCAACAGGATCTACGCTAACTTCCGCAGATGCTGTTACTTTTAAAAATGTGGGTAACGGGTGTTTTTTACCTGTAATCTGTGCTTATGTTTTAGCTACGGGCACAGGAGCTACAAATATTTTATCAATAAAATAATATGAGTATTGGTATAGGCAATAGAGTTGACTGGTGCGATTGTTGCAAACAATCCTCACCTATCCCCAACCCACCGCCAAACGCTTGTCCATTAATTCTTGACGGCACGGATGATAGCTTAACTTGGGCGGACCCAAGAGCCACCGCTATTGCACCATTTACGATGGACTATTCCATGAACTTTTGGTTTACAAACAAAGAGACCGTTGCAAAGTCATTTACACTACTGTCGTTAGGTAAAGAAATTAGCGGTCAATTTTACGATACTATAGAGCTTAAATACGACCACACAGCTAACAAACTTGTAATTGAATTAAAAGGCGATTTAACGGGAAATACCACCCTTGCCTCTGCTGAATTTGAATTGCATTCTGCTCAAAATTCAAGCATATCAGGATTAACTTCAATTAATGATAAGTGGATAGAATGTGCGGGAAATTGCAATTTAAATGGAGGTGTAAGTATTTTCTTTAGCATACCACCAGTGAACCAGGCAACTAATGTACTGAATGCCTCGGATATTAATCTTTGGTGGAACGGGCAACTTCTTACAGCTTCTTCTACAGAAAGCTCTTTTTGGGATGTGAATAGTTCGTACTACATTAACTTTTTAACGCTAGGCGACTATAGAGGAGCTTCCACGGCAGCAACAGCAAATGCGGTTAACGGTGAATTTTTTAGCTTTGTATGGAGAGACACGTACTACCTTTATAATTCCACGACAGCAAATTTGGTATACAATTATGGTTATCCACCTCCCACCGTCCCGCTGTTCAATTGGCATGCATACGCTTTATCAGGAACTAATCCTAGTGGTACGCCAACATCGGCAACTTTAGCTACAGTTTCGCCTAATGACGATGTGCCCGGTACGCTTAACGCGGACGCGGTTATAGTATGTGGTCCAGTACCGTATTACTGCGCTCCAACCCCACCGCCAGATTCTTGCATATTGCAACTTGATGGTACGGGAGATTATCTAGGGTGGTCGAATGCTAACGAGTCTGATATTTCAGATCTTGACGAAGGGGGAGCTAGATTTTTTTGGATTCGAAATAAAAATTTAGTAGGTCGGGACTTTACATTATTAAGTTACGGCAAAGTATTATCGGGTGTTTTAAAATGGACAACGGAAATTAAATACTTAGCTTCGACTAACACGCTTTTGTACATGATGAAAGATTACTCTTCGGGTACTACTCTTGAATCTTGGGTAGAGTTTGATTTATTTTCACCGGATAATAGTCCTATTACGGGCTTAAATTCAGTTAACGATAAATGGACAAAATGCTCAGGGTTAACAGATGTACATGGGTTTGTTTTCCTTGAAACAACCAATTGGATCTCTAGTCCCAACCCAATGGCGTCTCATAAACAAATAGTGTGGAATGGTGGTAGGTTAACTGGAACTCGTGACTCCGGCATTACTTACGGATGGAATCCTAACCAAGGAACTAACTTTATAACCTTAGGTGGTTTTGGCAAAAGCCCCACAACAGGGACAGCGAACGCTGACTATTCAGCATTTTTAATTACTAGACTGTCGCATAGTTGCGATCAAGCTCAGTGTGTTGCCAATTCTCAATATCTTATAGGGTATCCTGCAACTAGCTTGGTCACAGGCGCAGGAGCGAATGGAATTATGCCAGAGTTTTGTGCACTTACTGAAGACTTCAAGATACCACCAGCCGCATTTTTGACGTCAAATACCACGTTAAGGTACAACGGGACGCCTCCAGGTTTTTCATCAGTGGCGGGCACTTTAGGGGACAACGCGGCATACGTGTGTGCACCTGTATCTAACACCTGCCCCGCTATTCCTCCTCCTCCTCCGTCGACGTTTACGTTTAGGGTGAAAAGTACTGATGACCATCCATTACCTGCTAATTGTGATATGTGGACAATGAATGTAACTCTTAATGGTGTGCTTGTATGTGAAGTCGTTAAAAACCCTAGTACAGTGGCTACAATAACTAACCCTTCATTCCAAGTTGTTGCTACGGATGTTATCGAAGCTACTGTTTCCGCGTTAAGCCCTACTGGGTCATGCTCATCGCAGTACAGCAACACAGAGGTGTTTATGCAAACCGGATACGGAAATTCAAATGTTATTCCGTATACTACTAGATTAAATTTTTCATCACCTGCACCACAGCAGAGTTATTCGTTTAGCCCAGTTGAAAATGTTGATGATACTATAAATATATACGGTGACCCTAAAGTATAGTCTTAGTTATCAGACAAATTAAGTAATAATAAATACATAAACAATTAAATTAAATCAAATGGAAAAAGTAAAAGAGATTACTAGAAAAGTAAGCGAAGAGCAGTTAGAGAAACTACAAAAATTTGTAGGTGCTATTAACGAAGGTCAATTGCAATTAGGCGGATTAGAAATGCAAAAAGCAGACGTATTGTCTCAAATCGCGGCAATCCGTTCAGAACTTAATGAGGTACAAGCTGAACTTAAAGAAGAGTTTGGTGACGTGACCATTGATATTAAAACTGGAGAGGTAACCGATGCAGATCATCCGCAAGATTAGTATCGGCAAAGACTATAAAAATGACGCCATGCACTATTCTGTTGGACAGGAAGTGTATGGCGGTCATACTATAGTAAATATAATAGAAGAGGAAAGCAAGTACTCCGTATACATACAAAAAGGTGATGAGGTTATGCCGTGGAAAGATTTTAATAAAAACATGGCCGTTTCTGTTGAATATGACTTAAAGTATTAATGCGCAGTGTTTTTAATTTTCTATTAGAGCCTAAAGCAGGCATAACCACTGCTAAAAAAAATATTGACGGAAAAGAACTACTACTAAACACAGAGTTGCAGAACCATCAATACACAAGCAGACACGGGGTAGTAAAAACCATTCCAATGGCGGAAAATACGGATATACTACCTGGTGATGAAGTAATTGTTCACCATAACGTTTTTAGAGTATTTAGAGACGTTCGTGGTATTGAAAAAAATAGCAAGTCATATATAAGTGATAATTTATATTCCGTAGCGTCTGATCAAATATTTGCTTATAAGCGTAACGGTCAGTGGCGAGCTGTTAAAGGATTTTGTTTTGTAAAACCAATTGTGAGCAAAACACAGTTTTCAGAGCATAAAGAACGTGAAGCAATAGGCGTTGTTAAGTTTGCTTGCGATGAATTTGAAACCGGAGCATTAGTTGGATTTAAACCGGGTAGCGAATACGAATTTAATATTGAGGAGCAACGAGTATATCGTGTTCCTATTAATTTAATTACAATCCAATATGAATATCAAGGAGACGAAGAGGAATATAATCCAAGCTGGACGCAAGGCTGTTGATGAGCTAATTAAGGTAGCAGAAGAAAAAATTGTAGATGGTGGAGATGATATTTCCGCCGACAGATTAAAAAACGCTGCGGCAACAAAAAAGCTGGCTATATTCGACGCTTTTGAAATTCTAAATAGAATTGAAGAAGAAGAAAGAATCCTTGAAAACAAACCTAAAGAAGACAAAAAAGAAGCGTTTTCAGGGTTTGCTGAAAAAAGATCTAGATAATGTACGAGCAAAGTCTAGTAAAAACCGATGATTCCATAAAGCTTACAACAAAGCATCGGCTTAACAAAGGCAAAAAATGGAAATACGGTTATAACAAAGAGCAAGATATTGTAGTGATAAGCAAGACAGGAGAGATCGGCGAAGTGCTGAACGTCCAGGGCTTGAAGATTGCACTACCTCCTGAGCCTAAGAAATTAGACAAGGGAGTTAATAAATGGGTGGTTAAAGACTATCCTAAGGAACTTAAATCTATTAAAAGCATATTCGACTGGCAAACATACCCGGAAGAATTTAAAGCCAAATGGGAAGGCTATATAGATGAAGAGTTTGCAAGGCGTGAAGAAGGTTACTGGTTTGTTAACAATGGCAAACCTACTTACATCACTGGTACTCATTACATGTACTTACAGTGGTCAAAGATTGACGTCGGAAATCCAGATTACCGCGAAGCAAACAGATTATTTTTTATATTCTGGGAAGCCGTTAAAGCCGATACAAGAGCTTACGGAATGTGCTATCTTAAAAACAGACGGAGTGGATTTTCATTTATGGCTTCAGGAGAAACCGTAAATCAAGCTACAATATCAAGTGATGCTAGATTTGGCATTTTATCTAAAACAGGTAGTGATGCTAAAAAAATGTTTACCGACAAGGTTGTACCTATATCAGTAAACTATCCTTTCTTTTTTAAACCCATACAAGATGGTATGGACAGGCCAAAAACAGAATTGGCGTATAGGGTTCCTGCTTCTAAGCTAACTAGAAAATCTTTAGAAAGCAAAACAGTTAGGCAAGAGCTTCAAGGACTAGATACAACTATAGATTGGAAAAACACCGGCGATAACTCTTATGATGGTGAAAAGCTAAAGCTTTTAGTGCATGATGAGAGTGGTAAGTGGGAAAAGCCTGATAATATACTGAATAACTGGCGGGTTACTAAAACCTGTTTGCGTTTGGGATCTCGAATTATAGGTAAGTGTATGATGGGTAGTACATCTAACGCTTTAGATAAAGGAGGTGAAAACTTTAAAAAGCTTTACTATGATTCAGACGTTACCAAAAGAAATGCCAATGGTCAGACAAAGTCTGGTTTATACAGTTTGTTTATCCCAATGGAGTGGAACTACGAGGGATTTATCGATGAGCATGGGCAACCCGTATTTACGACACCTGAAAAAGAAGTTTTAGACCCACATGGGGACACTATTGATGTAGGGGTTATAGATTACTGGGAAAACGAAGTTGAAGGTCTTAAACAAGACCAGGACGGTCTTAATGAATATTACAGACAGTTTCCCCGCACTGAAGACCATGCTTTTAGAGATGAAACTAAAAATAGTATATTTAACTTAGCTAAAATATACGAGCAAATTGATTACAACCAGGATCTGCGTAATACTAATACTGTAGTTACCGGCGGTTTCCAGTGGGTTAACGGGATTAAAGACTCTAAGGTTGTATTTACGCCTAGTCCACAGGGAAGATTTAAGGTATCATGGATACCCAATGCCGACCTGCAAAATAGATCAATTACTAAAAATGGTATTAAATACCCAGGTAACGAACATATTGGGGCGTTTGGGTGTGATAGTTACGATATTTCAGGAACTACAGATGGTAGGGGTTCTAAAGGCGCGTTGCACGGCTTAACTAAGTTTAGCATGGAAGACGCACCACCTAGTACATTTTTTTTAGAATACATAGCTAGACCTCAGACAGCTGAAATATTTTTTGAAGATATACTTATGGCTTGTGTTTTTTACGGAATGCCAATTCTTGCTGAAAACAACAAACCTAGATTGCTTTATCATTTTAAGAGAAGAGGCTACCGAGGTTATTCTATGAATAGACCTGACAAATTATGGAACAAGCTTTCCGTAACTGAAAAAGAAATAGGTGGTATACCTAACTCTAGTGAGGATATGAAACAAGCTCACGCCGCAGCCATTGAAATGTACATAAATAAATATGTCGGATTAGTGGGTGATAATGAATACGGCTCTATGTACTTTGATGCTACATTAAACGATTGGTCAAAGTTTGATATAAACAAAAGAACAAAGTTTGATGCTGCCATTAGTTCAGGCTTAGCTATTATGGCGTGTAATAAAGATTTATATCGACCGGTAGCCAACATGCAAAAACAGAAATTAAATATACATATTGCTAAATACAAGCAAGACGGATATACTTCGCAAATAATAAAATAATAATATGCCTGAGTCAGTCATAAATAACTTTTTCCCTAGCCAAGCTGTTAGCGACTTGGAAAAGATGTCGCAAGAGTACGGCTTGCAAGTTGGGCGAGCTATTCAAAACGAGTGGTTCTCAAACAACTCAGGTACGTCTAGGTTTAGAAGTAACCATAATAGCTTTCACAACTTAAGATTATACGCAAGAGGTGAGCAGCCAGTACAAAAGTATAAAGATGAATTGTCAATTAACGGCGATTTGTCTTATTTAAATTTAGATTGGAAGCCAGTACCTATATTGTCTAAATTTATAGACATTGTAGTAAATGGCATATCGGACAGAGCATTTGATATTAAAGCATATTCACAGGATCCTTACGGTGTTGCAAAGCGCACAAGGTATATGGACTCTATTATTAGAGACATGCAAACCAAAGAGGTTAACGATTACGCAGCTGAAGCATTTGGTATTAACTTATACGAAAACGATCCAGCAGCATTACCTGAATCTAAAGAAGAGCTTGAGTTACATATGCAGCTTAGCTACAAGCAAGGCATTGAGATTGCAGAAGAACTGGCAATTAATACAGTACTTGACGGCAATAATTATGATTTAATTAAAAGACGTTTTTATTACGACCTAGCTACAATTGGTATTGGGGCGGTTAAAAACTCTTTTTCAAAATCAGAAGGCATTAAAGTAGAATACGTAGATCCTGCATATTTAGTTTATTCTTATACGGACTCTCCTTATTTTGAAGACATATATTATGTAGGCGAAGTTAAATGGGTTCCCTTAAACGAGCTTAAAAAGCAGTTTCCAGAGCTTTCTGATGAAGAGTTAGAGCAGATTAGTAAACGTGGCACACAAAACTACGCAAGTACATACGACCAGTCGCTATCTAATTTAGACGCTAGAGACTCCAATACAGTGCAGGTGTTATACTTTAACTACAAAACGTACATGAACGAAGTGTACAAGGTTAAAGAAACGGCCACAGGCGCTGAAAAAGCAATTGAAAGAGACGACCAATTTTTTCCGCCTGCCGATGCAGAAGGTTTTAGTAAAGTTTCTAGATCTTTAGAAGTTCTTTATGAAGGAGTATTGGTGTTAGGCACCGACATTCTATTAAAGTGGGAAATGGCTAAAAACATGACCCGTCCTAAGAGTGATTATACTAAAGTAAAGATGGGTTATAGTATTGTAGCCCCGCGTATGTATAAAGGGCGTGTTGAATCGCTTGTAGGAAAATGTACGGGTTTTGCTGATATGATTCAGCTTACGCATTTGAAAATGCAGCAAGTATTGTCTAAGATGATGCCAGACGGTGTTTATTTAGATGCTGATGGGCTTGCGGAAATTGATTTAGGTAACGGCACAAACTACAACCCACAGGAAGCACTTAACATGTTCTTCCAAACCGGTTCTGTTATTGGGCGTTCATTTACGCAAGAGGGTGATATGAACCCTGGCAAAGTACCTATTCAGCCATTACAGACTGGTGCAGGCGGTCAAAAACTACAAACTTTAATTCAAACATATAACTATTACCTGCAAATGATTCGTGACGTAACGGGTCTTAATGAAGCACGTGATGGTTCTACACCTGATTCAAGAGCTTTGGTTGGTGTGCAAAAACTAGCCGCTGCAAATTCGAATACAGCTACAAGACATATTTTAGATTCAGGTTTATTCTTAACGGCTGAAACAGCAGAAGGTTTATCTCTGCGCATATCAGATGTTATAGAATTTAGCCCAGCTAAAGAAGCTTTAATACAAAAAATTGGAGGTTTCAATGTGGCGAGTCTTGAAGAAATTAAAGAGCTACACCTTTACGACTTTGGTATCTTTTTAGAGTTGTCTCCAGATGACGAGCAAAAAGGAATGCTGGAAAACAATATACAAACCGCATTGTCAGCAGGGTTAATCGACCTTGAAGATGCTATTGATATTCGCGAGATTAAAAACCTTAAACTAGCTAACCAGCTTTTAAAGCTAAGACGCAGACAAAAACAAGAACGCGATCAAGCTGTACAACAGCAAAATATACAGGCTCAAGCACAAGCAAACGCTCAAGCACAACAAGTAGCTGCTCAGGCAGAAGTGCAAAAAGACCAAGCACTCTTCCAAACCAAAGCGCAACTAGAACAGCTAAAGGGCCAAATGGAGCAACAAAAAATGCAGCAAGAAGTTGCGGCAAAGAAAGAGCTTATGGCTCTGGAGTTCCAATACAACATGCAGCTTAAAGGTATCGAGGTAGAGGGTCAGAAATCTAAAGAATCCCAAAAGGAGGATCGCAAAGACGAAAGAACAAAACTACAGGCTACACAGCAAAGTGAGCTAATCGAACAGAGAAAAAACAATACACCCCCTAAAAACTTTGAATCCTCAGGCAATGACATCATGGGTGGTGGATTCGGTTTAGGTACTTTTGAACCCAAGTAATAATACAAGTAAGAATTTTATAATATTTTATCATGAGTGAAGAAATTCAAGAAGAACCGCAACAGGAGTATGCTTCTATTGCGGAAGACGGAACTATTAAAATTAATTTGGCAGCAGACGCCATTCCAAAGCAAAGCACAGATGAGGTGCCTGTTCGCGACGAACCCGAACTTAGCGAAGAAAACGTCGAAGAACCAGTTGCAGAACCTGCCAAAGAAGAAGAGCCCGTTCAAGAAGTAGAGCAGCCTGCACTACAAGAGATTACAGACGAAGAAGTTGAAGTAGCGGCAAATCAGCTTGATGAACAAATTGTTGAAGCGGTTGCTGAATCACAAGAATCTGGCATCGAGCTGCCGGAAAATATTCAGAAGGTTGTAGACTTTATGAATGAAACCAACGGAACGCTCGAGGATTACGTTCGTTTAAATACAGATTACAGCTCGCTTAATGAGGATCAGCTTTTACGAGAATATTACCAAACTACAAACCCACATTTAGACTCAGAAGATGTTGACTTCATGCTTGAAGACAAATTTTCTTACGATGAAGACCTTGATGATGAGCGGGAAGTGCGGCGCAAAAAAGTAGAGCGCAAACAAGCATTAGCAAATGCTAAAAATCATCTAGACAGCCTTAAGTCTAAATATTACGAAGAAATTAAGATGGGTTCAAGATTGAATCCAGAACAGCAAAAAGCGGTAGAATTTTTCAATCGCTATACAAAAGAAAACGAAGAGGTAGCTAAAGTAACTGAAAAACGAGCTAACCGGTTTAAACAAGAAAGCGAAAAAGTATTCAGCGAAGGATTCGAAGGTTTCGATTACAGTGTTGGAGACAAAAAATACCGCTTTAAAGTTAAAAACCCTAGTGAGGTTAAAGATACCCAAGGTGATATTAACAATTTTATTAAGAAGTTCTTAAACGAAAATGGTGAAATATCAGATGCTAAGGGTTATCACAAATCTCTGTTTACAGCTATGAACGCCGATCAAGTTGCGCAACACTTTTATGAGCAAGGTAAAGCCGATGCAATAAAAGCAAGTGTAGCCAAAACGAAAAACGTTGATATGGACCCGAGAGGGGTGCATGAGAAATCAACTACTTCTAATGGCTGGACGGTTCGCTCAATAACCGAAGGCGAAAGCTCTTCTAAGTTAAAATTTAGATTTAAAAAATAATAATCCATTTAAAAAAAATTAAAAATGGGAACATTCACTGGGAGCACCTCTGCTCTTGCACATTTGACTCCGCGCCCTGTAAAGGGTTTGTTTGCGGACAACTACATTAACTTCCAAGACCCTAACTTCGAGCAGTGGTCTCAGCAATTCTTGCCGGAAGTATACGAAAAAGAAATCGAGCGCTACGGTAACCGTACCGTGAGTGGTTTCTTACGCATGACTGGTTCTGAAATGCCAATGTCATCTGACCAGGTTATCTGGCAAGAGCAAGGTCGCTTGCACATTGCTTATGACGACGCTGCAACAAACGCGGCTGGTACTCAATTAACTATGCCAGCGGATCACCTATTGGGTGTTGGTATGACTATTGTTGTATCTAAAGGTATTCACACTGCAAAGGCTTACGTTTACGGTGTTAACGGTACTACTGTTGATATCCGTTGCTACGGTGCTGCTGTAACACTGCCTACAGACTTACAAAGCGAAACAGCTGTAAACGTATTTGTTTTCGGTTCTGAGTACGGTAAAGGGTCTAAAAATGCGGGTAACTCTATCGATGCGTCTTTCACTACATTCGCTAACAAGCCTATCATTCTTCGTGACAAGTACCGTGTAAGCGGTTCTGACGTTGCTCAGATCGGTTGGGTTGAAGTTACTAGCGAAGCTGGTACTGGAGGCTACTTATGGTACTTGAAGTCAGAGCACGAGTCTCGCCTACGTTTCGAGGACTACCTAGAAATGTCTATGATTGAAGCTGAAAAAGCTGCTTCACCTTTCGCTGCTGCAGACGGTAAAAACCTAAGTGGAACTGAAGGTTTGTTTGCTGCTATCGAATCTCGCGGATTAGTATTTGCTGACGCTTCTTTCCCAACTAACGGATTAGGTGACTTCGATACTATCTTGGCTGAACTTGACAAGCAAGGGTCTATTGAAGAGAACATGATGTTCTTGGATCGTGCTACTTCCTTAGGTATCGACAACATGCTTGCTGCTCAGAACTCTTACGGTACTGGCGGTACTTCTTACGGAGTATTCAATAACTCTGAAGATATGGCATTGAACCTTGGTTTCTCTGGATTCCGTCGTGGTTCTTACGATTTCTACAAAACAGACTGGAAATACTTGAACGACTCTACAACTCGCGGATCTATCGGTGATGTTGAAGGTGTTATCGTTCCTGCTGGTACTTCTACTGTTTACGATCAAATCTTAGGTAAAAACATTGCACGTCCATTCTTGCATGTTCGTTACCGTGCTTCTGAAGCGGATGATCGTCGTATGAAGTCTTGGATCACTGGTTCTGTTGGTGGTAACTACACAAGCGATGCTGATGAGATGAACGTACACTTCTTGTCTGAGCGCACTATCTGTGTTCAAGCTGCGAACAACTTCGTATTATTGAAAAAAGCAACTGCATAAGTAGCTTAAATATTATCACCCTCGGCTTCGGTCGGGGGTGATTATTTTATCATTATTTAATTTTATTATATCATGGCGCAAGCTAAAACAACAACAAAAAAAGCAGCACCTAAAGCTGCTCCAAAAGTGGTGGAATCAGCACCTGTAGTCGAAAAAGTGCAACAAGCACCTAAAGATACATGGGTATCAAAAGACCGCTTATATGAATTAACAAGCCAAAAGCAGCCTTTGGTTTTTACCGTGCCATCGAGGCACACAGACCAAAAGCCGTTATTATGGTTTGATGAAGAAGAAGGGTACAACCGAGAACTTCGCTATGCTACCAACCAACGTTCATGTTTTGTCGACGAGCAAGACGGAAACGCTACGTTGGGCCGCATTGTATTTAGAAACGGCGTTTTACGTGTACCTAAAGAAAATGTAGTGTTACAAAAGCTATTGTCTTTGTACCACCCATTTACAAAGCAGAACATCATTAAGGAATACGCACCGGAGCAAATAGCTCAAAATGATGTAAACTGGATTGAAGCTGAATTAGAAGCTATGACTTTAGCTCGTGATTTAGACATTGAAGAGTTAGAGGCTATTATGCGCACAGAAGTTGGCTCAGAGGTATCTAATATGTCTTCTAAGGAGCTAAGACGCGATGGTCTTATGTTTGCTCGCAGAAATCCTGGTTTGTTCTTAGAACTCGCTAATGACGATAATGTACATTTAAGAAACATTGGTGTTAAAGCTACTGAAATGGGTATTATTGTTTTGTCAAATGACAACCGAACATTTACATACGGGGAATCTGGTCGAAAGCTTATGACCGTCCCGTTTGACGAACATCCATATTCAGCGCTTGCTGCGTACTTCAAAACTGATGAAGGTATGGAAGTTTTGAATGCTATTCAAAAACGACTATAGTCAAGATTAATAGTTAGGCTGCATGAAAATGTGGCCTAACTTTTTATATAACAAAAATTAATTATGAGCGTAAACATAGATACTGTTTATCAAAGAGTATTAGCAATACTTAACAAAGAACAGCGCGGGTACATTACACCACAGGAATTTAACTTGTTTGCTAACCAAGCACAGCTGGACTTGTTTGAGCAATACTTCTATGATATTAACCAGTTCGGTCGGTTACATGGTAACGATACAGAGTATTCCGACATGCTTAATGTCCTAAACGAAAAAATAAACATCTTTGAGAAAAACGCTGTAATGACTTACGCTAATAACTATTGGTCAGCGCCATCGGATTTGTATCGCATAGGTACGGTTATTTATAACAGCATAGAGGCTGAGCGTGTTAACGCAAACGAATTGCTATACATCAACTCTGCACCATTAACTAAGCCAACAAACGAACGCCCAGTGTTTGTCTCGAGCAGTAGTGGCTATAAAGTATACGGTGATGTGGAATTAACTAGCGGTGTTTCGTGTAATTATATTAAAAAGCCCGCTACAGCAGAGTGGGCATATAACCCAATCACTGGTACATATAACAGCACTGCGTCTACTGATTTTGAGCTTCACCCATCTGAAGAAACAGAATTAGTAATTAAAGTGCTAGAGCTTGCTGGTTTATCTATTAAAGACTTTAGCATATACCAAGCAAGTATGCAAATGGAAGCGCAGGGCATTCAACAAGAAAAATCTTAATACATGGCTTTAATCAACACCACAGCCGAGAGTTATTACAACGGCTCTGACGGCATCCCGTTTAGCGGAGATGAAAATTATGGCAACTACCAGTTTACAAGCTTAAAAGACATTATCAACAGCTTTATGGTAGCTTACGTTGGTGAAGATAAGATTATCAGCAAGATAAAACGTACTGATGTAGCTTTCCACGCACAGAGAGCACTACAAGAGTTTTCTTTTGATATACTGCCTTCGCAAAAATCCATAGAGGTTGAGCTAGGTCCAGCGCTGGAATTTATACTACCTCAGGATTATGTTAACTACGTACGCTTCTCCTGGATTGATAGTACTGGTGTTGAAAGAATTATCTACCCAGCTAGAAACGTTAGCAACCCTAAGGCAGCATTACAGGATAACGATTATAAGTTTCTTTACGATCAAAACGGTGAGTTAATGTACGCTAAAGAGTCTGAGACTTCTAAGCGGTTTAAATCAAATAAGCTTTCTGTTTCAAATGAGTCTTTAGGGTTAAGTGACATGTCAGCCGACGAGCTGTTTGATTTGTACAGGTTTGGTAGACGCTACGGTATTTCACCAGAGAATGCACAATCAAACGGTGTTTTTTACATTGATAATGCTAGAGGTGTTGTGCACTTTAGTTCTAACGTAGCAGGCCGTGTGTTGTCGTTAAAGTACATTAGCGACGGTTTAGCTTATGCTGAGGACGCTGTTGTGCATAAGTTCGCTGAAGAAGCTATCTATAAATACATTGCTCATGCTGTTCTAGCTACAAGAGCTAATACTCCTGAATATCAAATCGCAAGATTTAAGAAAGAAATGTCCGCTGCAAAGCGTAATGCTAAACTTCGTTTATCTAATTTAAAGATAGCGGAATTAGCACAGGTAATGAGAAACCAATCTAAGTGGATTAAACACTAAAATATATGGCTAAATTAAAGCGTAATTTCTTACGCGGCCGAATGAACAAAGACCTTGATGAAAGGCTAGTACCAAATGGTGAGTATAGAGACGCCGTTAATGTACAAGTAAGCACATCAGAGGGTTCAGACGTCGGTGCGATCGAAAATATACTAGGTAACACTAAGAAAAGTAAAAAATCAAGCGCTCCAATTGTATTTTGGGACGCTAATTTTGGTTTAAATAATACTAAGTGTATTGGTGCCGTTCGTGACGGACAGAACAATAAGATATATTGGTTTATCACTAGTGATACGGTAGACGCTATTCTTGAATACGACCAAGCTTTTGATACTGTAGAACCGGTACTGGTTGACACTACCGGAGTGCTTGGGTTTGATCCCGAATACTTAATTACCGGCGTTAACATTCTTGAAGGTTTACTGTACTGGACAGATAACCTTAATGAGCCAAAAGTAATTAATATCGCTACATTTAAAGCGGGTTCTAGCCAAGGTGCAAATACAGATTTGTCCGTGCATACACAAGTATATGGCCGTAACTTTATTGAGAAAGATATTACGGTTATTACAGATGTGCCGCCTGTTGCTCCGCGAGCAAGAGCGTTTGCAAGCCTTGTTGGTGGTCCCGGCACAGGTATCACGCCTGTGACTAATGTAAATTTTAGTATACCCGTCGGTTCTTTAAGTAACGGTGATACGGTAGGTATAAGCTGGACGGGTAATATAACATGGACCTCTCTGGTTGGCCCTCAAGTCGTTTTAACCATAGAAAATGAGCAAGAAGATGGCTCTATAGATAAGTATCAAATTATTGGCACTTTATCGGGAATAGGCACAATAAGCGCACTACTTACAATAGAATTAATTTCGCCTGATATGCCTGCGTCTCTTAATGGGTGGAGTATGCTTCTCATAGAAGGGGACCCTATTTTTAAGGACGATTTTCCAAGATTTTCTTATAGATATAAATTTACCGACGGCAGATATTCCACCTATGCGCCGTTCAGCAATGCAGCGTTTGTTCCTGGCGAATTTAAGTATTTGAGCCGAGACGGTAACAACGAAGGCATGAATAGCGTTATTAGAAAAATAACCGTAGATAATCTGCCAACAATACCTGCTAATGTTTTAGAAGTTGAAATACTTTATAAAGGAGCAAGATCGAATAACGTATATGTTATAGAAACATTTGAAGCCACTAATGTTGTTCCTTTAAACATTACCTCCGGGGTATTAGGTCCTATTATTGAAAGTGTGCAATTGCTGCGCTTATATGATAATGTACCTAGACTTTCTAAATCACAAGAAGTGGTGGGCAATAGAATTGTTTATGGAAATTATTTACAAAACTACGATGTTAACGCTTCTACCGTTAGCGTTACTGCCTCTGAGTATTCGGTCGCACATGGCAACGTAGGATTTGGATTAGCTTCCGTAAAAACAAACAGGGAATATCAGCTTGGTGTTTCTTTTTTAGATGATTACGGTAGAGAATCACCGGTGTTTACTTCAAACAACGGCGCTGTAACATTTAGCGGTAAAAATGCTAACAACCAAAATTCTATTGAAGCCACGTTATTAGCAGGGGGCGTTCCTAGTTGGGCTGAGTATTTTAAATTTTACATTAAAAACAACACCCCCGAATATTACAACTTAGCGCTGGATCGCTATTACGATGCCGGCGATGGTGCGGTATGGTTAAGCTTCCCGTCAAGCGAAAGGAATAAAGTTGCAGAAGGGCGGTTTATCACTTTAAAAAAAGAGCACGATTTATCAAAGCCTGTTCTTATAAATAATAAATACAAAATATTAGCTGTAGAAAGCGAGGCGCCTACGTATTTAACGGAAATTGACGAGCTTATTGCGAATGAAGATGCGCTAGCCCTAACTTTTACTACAGGAAATAAAAGAGTCAGGTTTGCTGGCCCGGAAGAAACCACCAACGAAGCATTTTATAATGGGTTTAAAAAGGGCGAGACATTGCATTTTACATCTAATGGTGGTACTACAAAAACGTCTATTTATGAAATTGCAAAAGGTGGTCCAACAGGAGCTACCTATACCGATTCAAATAACGTCGCCTGGGCTGAATATATAGTTTATTTAACAGAAGGTATAAGAACCGAGGATGCTTGGCTTGATGTATTACCAACTGAAACACCTTTGGTTGTTAGTTTGAACGAAAAGAAAGTTAACAATTCACCGGAATTTCAAGGGCGGTTTTTTGCTAAAATCACGCCAAATGCTACTTTTACTGATGCAATTCCCAGCGATTTCAAATATGGAGCGGTAAGGTATGTTCTTGATGTTACAGAAAGCGTAAACGATTTTGCTGTTACACCGACTGTTACTGAATTAAACTGGTATGATAATCTTAGCCCATATGCACCAACCAGCGGGACTAGCACACCAACGTACGGTGCGGTAAATGGCCAATCTACAATTAATGTTTTTTACACCGGAGTTGCCTCGGGAACCACTGCGCAATATGCTTGGAACAAAATAACTAGAGTAGGAACGCGCATAAAGTTTGTGCGAAGTAACGGCGGGGTTAGCGATGATTTTTATGTTGTTTTAAAAATAGAAAATTCCGCTGGAGCCTATGGTCAATCAAACTCATATATAAGAACCGATATATCAGGGAACCAATACGGTTCTGGGAATTGGGTAAAAATAACACTTGATCGTCCATATACCGATACTGCAGATAGCAACCCAACTGCGTTGCAAATTTTTAGAGAGGCTGATGAAATTACAGATACGTTGCTCTCTTCAACGAACCCGGCGGTTTTTGAAACAGAACCGGAGGAGCTCGCTGATCTTGATATTTACTGGGAGGCTAGTGATAAAATCGAAACCTCAAGATTTGATATTACTAGAATACTAAGTTGGCATAACTGTTATTCGTTTGGTAATGGAGTAGAATCAGATCGCATTAGAGACGATTTCAACGCTCCAGTCATGGGCAAAGGCGTAAGAGTCAATGCGGAACTTCAAGAGCCGTACAAGCAAGAAAGAAGAGCTTCCGGATTGATTTATGGTGGTTTATACAATAGCTTGTCTAGTGTAAACAATACCAATCAGTTTATTGCCGGTGTTAAGATTACAAAAGATCTTGACCCTCAATACGGTGGTATTCAGAAGCTGCATACCAGAGATACCAATTTAGTGGCCTTTGCTGAAGACAAAGTGTTTAGGGTCTTAGCGGATAAAGATGCGCTTTACAATGCTGATGGTGACACCAACATTACATCGACAAATAGAGTGCTTGGCGATGCATCAACATTCGCAGGCGAATTTGGTATATCTAAAAACCCAGAGTCATTCGCTTCTTACGGGTTTAGAGCATACTTTACTGATAAATCAAGAGGTTCTGTATTAAGGCTATCAGTCGATGGTATTACTGAGATATCTGAAAAGGGCATGTCAGATTACTTTATTGATAAGTTTAAATCTGTTACAACACCTTTGATCGGTAGTTTTGATGAAGACACATCTTCATACAACCTAGCCGTCGGAACTGAAAGTGTATCTTTTAAAGAAAAAGTAGATGGGTGGCCAACACGCTTAACATACACACCTGAGTTTGCTGTTTCTTTAAATAACGAATATTATACATTTAGCGGTGGTGAACTTTGGGAACACTCAAATGCAACCCGCTCTAATTTTTACGAAGCGCAACACAATTCCAGCGTATCACCTATATTTAATGATTCACCAGAGTCTATTAAAAACTTTAAGACATTGGCTTATAGTGGTAGCGAGGGCTGGAAAGCTTCTGTAGTAACAGATTTACAGGACGGTATTGTTGAAAACTGGAAAAAGAAAGAAAACCTTTTCTTTAACTACATAAAAGGATTAGAGTCTACATGGGACAATGCCGCACAAGCTGGTACACTAGACCTGTCAGAGTTTACAACTCAAGGTATAGGTAATCCACCTGTTGGTGGTATTGGTGTGCCTGGAGCAACGCACGAGATTGTGTTTGGCCAAGCTATTAATGTTTCAGCGGCAGCAGGAGACTCTCTATATAGAGTTAACCCAGTTAACAATGATGTTGAGCTGCTAGGTCCTATTAATAGTGTAGACGGTAGCAGATTGGTGTACACGCCTTCTATAAGCACAATTACTTCAACTAATGACTATGTATTCTTTGTTAAGAATAACATATTTAATACCTCAGGACTACTAGGGTATTATGGTGAAACAACTTTAACAACAACATTAAATAGCAAAGTAGAGCTATTCGGTGTAAGCGCTGAGGTATTTATCAGCAGCGAATAACACGTGATAATAACTTATAAATTAATTTAATATGTTCGGGGATATTTTAAGTGGTGCCGTTAACTTTGGCACTTCATATATCGGCGGTAAAAAAAGACTAGCTAGAAGAGACGGAGCGCAAGGAGCGTATGACCAATCTATGCAGCAGTACTTTTCTCAGGATACTTCTAACTTGTACTCTAACTTAGAGAACACAATGGAAGACCTAACTGTCAATACGCAAGCAGCAGATTTTGCAGCGGCACAGCAAGCACAAGGGTTATCTAATATAATGGGATCTATGAGCCAGGCTGCAGGCGGTAGTGGCATTGCAGCATTAGCGCAATCATTAGCTAACCAGCAATCACAAAACGCAACACAGGCATCAGCAAGTATTGGACAGCAAGAATCAATGAATCAAAAATTAGCTGCTCAACAAGCGGGTAATTTGCAATTATTGGAAAGAAAGGGAGCTGAGCAGTCTAGGGCGTTAAAAGCGCAATTGTTAGGCGAAGAATTCCAAATAGACGCGAATGAGTTAGCAGCTAGTGAAGAAGCCATACAAGCAGCAAGGGCGGCCAGAGCCGAAGGCTTAGGGCAAATTGCTGGCGGAGTTGGTAACGCGGTAGGCGTTGGTCTTGGTGGACCAGGCTCATTTATGAAAAACATAGGCACAGCAGCCTACGAAAACTTTACAAACCCTTAAGATGGCTAAGCAACAAGGATCAGGTGTAGTAGCCGCGGCACGTAGAGTGTCAGATACACAAGGTAGGTTTCAAGATGTAGGTGGTCAATTTATGACCGGCTACAATAAATCGTTGGAGGCTAAAAAAGCACGCGAAGCTAAAGCCAAAGAAGGCATAGCTAAAGCTAACGCATTAATGGACGGGTTTAAAGATGACATTGATTACATGTCTTTTACCCCCGAAGAAGGCAAGCTGGTTAAGGATCAGGTAGTAGCTTGGAGAAATGGCTACGCTAATTTAGCAAGTCAAGCGGCTAAAATAGAAGATAAAACTAGTTCTGAATACCAAAGTTTAATGGATGAAATGAGCGGATATAAAAACCGTTTAGTTTCTTTAAAGAAAAACATTGACGGAAGACAGCAATTAAAAGCTGATTTCAAAACAGAGCTTAACGATTATTCTACAGCGGGTTTTAATGACGAAGCAATAGCTAAAGCTACTGTTATGGCTGCAATGCCATTTTCCGGTGTAAACGACAGAGGTGAACTTATGTGGTCTGACGAAGGACTTGGTGAGTTTTCATCTACTGGTTTTAAAATGCCAGCGTCTAATAAGCCTGCTAAGCAAGCCGCTTTAAATATATTTAACGAAGTAGAGCGTCAGTCTAACGCACGCGGCCCGTTAACAGGAGCGCTAAAAGAGGGGCTAAGAAATAGTTTAAATGCCAGCATTGGTAACGATGAAAACCTTTTAAGCTTTATAGCAGATAATCAATTTGAAATTTTTAAGTTTGATGACTTAGATCCAGAGTCTGATATTAGTGAACTCCGCGAAACTGTATTAGATAGGCTAATGAATGGTTTAGAAAGTACAAGAGGAAGCGCATTAGATAAACCTGACACGGCAACAAATGCCGCTGGTGGAAATACGATGTCCGCGTCGATGCAAGAATTAAAAGCCCAGTGGAATAATGCCGCGAAAGCATATGCTGGGGGCAAGTCATTTACCCTACCAACTCCTGAAGGCAGCTTTATGCGATTTGCAGATCCGACTATAAATAAAGCAACGGGTGACCTAGTCTATACTAAACAGGTGTTTGATGAAAAATTGGGCATGTTTGTCGAAGCTGAAGCAGTAGAGTATGACCCTAAATTAGGGCGGTATGTTAAAAAACAATCGCCTGGAAAATCTACAAAAAATTGGACGCTTGATGAAATTCAAGCGGAGTTTGGTTACAAATTTTAAGCAATTAATTTAATATTATGTATACAAAAGGCGATAAAACTCTTTCACTTGAAAGCGCTTTAGACACGGCTCAAGCTATTGGCTTAACAGTAGAAGAATGGGCTAATAAATACGGTTGGTCCCTAAGTGGGGGAAAGACAGCGGTTCCGGGGAATATGACTCCACCAACGGAACCAGAAAAGAAGACGGCCGCTGGGGATTCCAGTTTGGCCGATACTTCTTTGGGGTCACCAGAGATTGATTTTTCAATTACAGCTGATGATTTAAAAGCAGACGAAAGAAATGTTGTTGCTGTATTGAACAATAAGCTTAGCCAGTACGGATTAATTGCTAAACAAGGCACAGCTATTGGGAGCTTCAATGCGATTAACATCGAAAAGCGAAAGTCTAAAGAAGACGAAAAAAACTTTTTTGGCAAAATGGGATCTTTCCCTGAACTTGCTTATAAGGCTGTTTCTGATACGTTTTCGTCTTTTAATGTTGGGTCGGATTTATCCGATGAAGAACTGCGAGAATCTATTCAAGGAATAAATGAGCTTGTAAAAAACCTTGGTGATGCATCGTACTTAACAAAAGCACAAGCTAAGCTCGGTAACAAATGGAATGAATTTAAAGAAGTAGTTACCCCTGTAGATAAAACAGACAAAGAGCTAACAAAAGAATACAAGACTGCTAGGCTGGATAAATTTGAAGATGTTCGGGCTAAGTACAATAAAATAAATGCTAATAAATTTAGAGGTAGCGGGGCTAATCAAAATGTAAAAATAGAAGAGCCTAATTTAGAAGAGGACTTTGCTAACAAAAAAGAATATCAAGAGTATTTAGCATGGCAAAAAGGTGATCTTATAGCAGATCCTAATGAAGATGAATTAGCAAGATTTGATTTAGAGCAGAAACAAGCCTTTGAAAAGTCTAAAAGCGCTAGCTTTTCTAAAGACATGAGCATAAGTGAGCGCCAAGCGTTAGATGCGTTAGTCGACAACAAGATTAAAATTTTAGAAAAAGATATAAAAAGTTTTGATGAGCTCCGCAATAAAGGAGAAATTGTCGCTAATCGCACGAGTAAAATAATTCAGCAATATAACGATAATCCAACCTTAGACAACTTCAATATTGCAAAAGAGGCAGTTAAAGAGGTTAGAGAAATTGAGACTGCTATTTTAGACAATGCGAAATCTTTAAAAGAAAATATAGGCGAAGACAAATATATTCGTTTAGCCGTAGATGTTTTAAAGAAAGATTACAATCGCTTGCGCCAAATGCGAAGTGTTGCTAAAGGAATGGCTGCTGATGCTTGGATGCTTGCTGCTGAGCTTGACGAAATGATGGGTGTTTCGTACGAGGGCGAATATAACAAGGCTGTAGCTCTCAAACGAGACACGATGCTCGAGGCGGAAGGATTCCAGACAAATTTAACTATTGATGAAGTTAGCAGCATGAAAGACGCTGGGCGTTGGATAGCTGGAGCCGCAACAAACTTGCTTCCATCTTTAGGTCTTGCTGCAACTGGACCAGCTGCATTACCGCTATTTTTTATGACCGGGGCTGGTGGCAAACTTGGTGAAATGGCGGTTGCTGAAGAAGACGCTGCAATTCGTTTAGCTAAAAACGCAAAATATTTAGAAGAAAACCCAAATATTGACGAGCTTGAAAAATCTGCTATAGAAATGGAAATAGCAGAGGATTCTAAAACTTTAAATATTGAAGATTGGCAAAAATATAGTGTAAGTGCTTTATACGGAGCTGCTGAAGTAGTTTTTGAAAAAATAGGTACATTACATTTACTTAAAAGTATAGGCAAAACAGCGAGAGGTCTTAAACCAACCAACATTAAAGAAGGTTTAAAAACTATTGGAAACGAGTGGGGTAAAGGACTTTATCGTGAAGGTGGTTCAGAATGGGCCACTACACTTACAGGAAACGTTGGTGACATATTAATACTTGGGGAGGATAAGAATATTTTTGAGGGCGGATTAGAAAGCTTTGCACAAGGAGGTCTTATGGGAGTTGGTATGGTTTCTATTAACACTCCAAGGTTGGTTAAAGAAGCCGTTGTTGGAGAATTAGCAACCCGCAAAGAAAGCAAAAGACTAAAAGAAATTATGCAGCGTATTAGCGAGTTAACTAATATGCCGGTACAAAATATAGATCAAGGTGCTTTAGGTAGATTTGGCAATTTAACACCCGAGGTTCGTAGAATGGTTGAAGAACTTACCTTAGAAGCCGACGGTATTAAAGACCAAATTTTAGAAGGTTTAGGTACTAAATACAGTGCACAAGACTTATTTAAAATTGGTGAACACAATAGAAAACTTCGCAAAATTGAAAGCGAATGGTCACAAATTGCATCAAATCCTAATTATTCAGCATCACAGCTAGCGGCTTTTGAAAAAGAATATCGCGCTAAATATGACGCGGAAGTACAAGCTCGCGATCAAATATTAGAGAACGAAACGTCTATAGCAGAAAACTTGAAAGATGCTAATGCACGCAGTGTTAGTTTTGATGCGACTCAAGGTTACGCCATGTACAATGTGCGTTTGCAAACCGAAAGCCTGTTGCGTATCAATGCTGAGTTTGACAATATCGGAGCTACGCAAAAACAATCTTTAAACGATGCAGCTAGGGCTGAATTAGAAAAAGAAGGTGCTGCAATAACCAATGAATCCGTTAAAGATAGAGCTAGAAAAAATTACAGAGACAGTAAGTACAGAGAGCTTATAGAAAAAGGGCGCGATAACGTTATAGCCTATATTAAAGCCAATAAAGATAAAGGGATTCCACTGCCAGAATCTTTTGACGGGGATAACGCTACAGCTGCCTTGATAGAAAAAGCTAGAGAGCTTGGCTACGAAGATATAGATCAGCTTGAAAGAAATTTAAAAAACGGTGTAACGGAAGGTCTTAACTGGAACGGCCATAAGCTTATCCATATGCCTAACGCTATTAAAAACCGTAGGATTGGTGTATTTGCACATGAAGTGCTCCACGATGAAGCTGAAATTGGCATTCAGTCTAAAAATGGTAATGCCGCTGGGCAAGCGCTTTTGGATTACCTAGAAAAAAATCAACCAGATTTATTTGCTCAAGTTAAGGATCGTCTTGACAAAAACTACGTTGAAGTAGACGGCGAAACAGGTGGGGCTAGAAAAAATAAATACTATCAAGAAGAAGCATTAACAGCATTGTCAGATTTACTGGCAGATGGGTATGTTCCTACCGCTAATGTAATGGAGCAGATGAAACTGCTTTTAAGCAAGATATTACCTAAATGGGTTAAGCTCTCGGACGACGCTGCTGTTTACCAATTTGTTTTAAACTACAACAAAGCCGCACACTTTGGAGGTAAGGCAAAGCAAGCAAATCCATTTGTTAGAGCGGTTGGTCAGGAACCTGAAAACAAAGAAGCTAAAGAAAGCCGCACCGTCTCTGCTGAAAGAGCAAAAGAGGTTTTAGATAAAGTAAGTTCTAATATGGACTTTTTTGATCCCAACTCTCAAGTTATTGCTCGTGTTCTTCCAGGAATGGTTCAAGCACAACTATCTAAGCTTTCTGTTAAAGGCTTGCAGTTTGACATGGACGAAGCCCGCAGCGATATTATTTATAGGCTTTACTCTAATGGGGATATAAATAAGTTTGATGGACGCGGCACACTATACGGTTTTATAAACGGCCGTATTAGTTTCCGGATTAAAGATATGCTTAAAGCATCTGGTGAAGGTAAAAACGATATTGTTGAAGACTTTAATCAGAGCGACGTAGAAGACCTTAAAGGAGCAGCAGCTGAAGTTACTACTACAGAACAAATAGAAGAGCGTACAGAAGCTGAAAGACCTACCTATAGACGTTTATTAGATAGTCGTATGGCTACTCCAGAATTGGAAGCCGTAATGCTAGAAAAAATTCCTAGAATAGTGGGTACTGTTAAAAACCGTATCGATGCACCAGTTTCAAAAAACACTACGGTTACGCCGCTTGTAAATGAAATAAGACTGGCACTAGGTAAGCAGCTTGACATTGATTTGAAAAAAGCAATGGGTGGTAAAAAAGACGGCGTGCTTAGAAGATTTTTAACGGATAACAAAAAAGCTATCCTTGAAAACATGACCACCACTTATTTAATGACTGCATTTCCTGCTGCAATACAAAAGAAAGTAGACGGTGTGTGGACTTCTGATTGGAAAGGCAAAAAAATTGATAGAGAAACTACAGATACGGACAAAGCGGGCAGAACATCTGGAGCTGAATTAGTACGTAGACTCCCTAATGCTTCAACAAAAATAGATGATAAAACCTTTTTGTCTTTTATTCTTGATGAAAAAGGTAATCCGTTGCGTGGTAAAAAAGAATCTCTTGCTAAAGCTATTTCTGAAGAAATGGCTATTGAATTTATTATTCGGGAAATGAAAAATCCTGATAGCATTATTCGTCAAGCATTTGAAGCAAATCAGGAAAAATTAGATGTTGAACTAAGCGATACTTTTGTAACCGAGCTTGAAATTAATTTTGAAAGAGGTAATGCAAAATATTCTCAATCAAATATTGAAACCGTAGTACAGCTATTATCTGTAATTAAATTTCAGCCAGAAAATACAGCTGAGCAAGAAATTCTTATTAACTCTTTACCTGAAGAACTACGTGAAAAAGTTTTAACATTTACAGAAACAATTTTAGGCACTAAAAAAAGATATTTTGTAGACACCATTCGCGAAACAATTACGCAGATGGCAAAAAATAATAATGGCAAATTAGATCCTAAAAAAGTTAACGCACAATTTGTTGAATATTTAGATAAGTTTATTGCACTAGAAACATCTAATAAAAAGCCAGGCTTTAAGGAAACGGTAAAGCTAATAATGAAGTTTAATAATAAATTATTAAACGCATTACACCCAGCGGTTGTAACAAAAATTGGCACTAAAGGCTTCTTTGGATTAAATAAACAATATTTTATAAATCCCGAAAACCATAAGGAGTTTTTGTCTAAGCTGGGTAAAAAGAAAAACGTAGGAAAGAAGAAAAAAGAAAGTAGCAGCTTTAATTTTAATATTGATGATGTTCATATTTTAGATGATAATAGTGATATAATCATAGGTATTAAAGAAATACAAATAAAAAACATATCTAAAGAAGCTAAAGAAAAAGAGTTTAATGAAAAATACGGTGAGCGTGTTGAAAAATTAAACATTGCAAATCCTAAAATGTTTTCTTATATAATGGGTAAGGCTTTTGATGCTGCTTTGGTTGATCAAAATAGCGTTTTAGCTTTGATGGCTATATTACAAAAGCAAACTGGTATTAGAGGTCCAATTACGGGGTTAACAACGTTTACAGACATTGAGTTTTTGGACGGTCCGCAAACGCCGTTTATTAATAAATCAACCGGAGAAGGGGTATTGGAAATATCTAAAGAGGATGCTGCGTTGTATGGTACTGAAATAGTTGACAATGTTAACCACCCTTATTATAATGAAGCTAAAGAATTTGCTAAAACCTCAAAACATTCTTGGGACCAGCTTTTAAGACCCTATAGAGAACACGGCTGGCCTCAGAGTAAACAAATGGCTTTTGTTATTGGGGCATTTGCCAATGCACTACAACAAGTTGGAGGGACACTACCTACATTAGCTAGTAAAAATATATTTATACCAAGCATAGATAGACTGTCATCTCAATTTAATCAGCAGCTTAATTCAAAATTAGCTTCTGCAATTCAAGATAAAAAGCTTGGCGATACAAGCGAAGCTGGTGATATTAGAATGTTAACTTTGCCTGCTAAAATTCTTCGTAACTTCTATGATGTATCAGCTAAAAAGCCTTCCGCTATTAGAATAAACGAAGCTTTAAATATAGAATTACCAGGTATTGCGCCTTCTGAAGAAGCATACATAAAGGCTAACGCTTTACAAAAAAGCTCTGCAAAATACTCTATTAGTAGACCAACAGCTGTGTTTATGGTTGGTGGTCCAGGCTCTGGTAAATCCAGCACGCTAAAAGCGTTAGGCTTAATCGATAAAGGCTATAGATTAGTTAATCAAGATCCTTACTTAGAAGAATATATTAAAGAGGCTGGTTTACCGGCTGACGAAAAAACTTATGACAAAGAACAAAGATCTTTACGCGCTAAGTTAGGTTGGAAGGCTAGAAAAGCAGCGGAAGAAGATTTAGCTAGAAATACAGCTGGGCGAGAAAGCATGGTTGTTGACGGCACTGGTGCTTCTTATAAAGCTACAACTAAAAAAATGAAAGCTTTAGAAGATGCAGGGTTTGAAATACACATGGTATTTGTAAACACCAGTAAAGATGTTGCGGTGCAAAGAAACCGTGCTCGAGCTGAAAGATCGTTAGCTGACTTTATAGTAACTAAAACCTGGGATAGCGTACAAGAAAGTGCTAAGCAGTATAAGGAAGACTATGCAGGTCGCTTTTACGAAATCAATACTGATAATATTTCTTATGGCGAAGCCCTACCTGAAGCATTTGTAAATCAAGTAACTACAGGTTTAGAAGCATCTGGTGTTAAGTTTAGTCAAAGCTTAAGCACAAAGTTTAATGAAATGATTGAGCAAAACAAAGGTGTTGGCGCTGATAAAGTTTATTCGAAAGCTCAAGCTCGTATGATGGGCGAGAGAAAAGGTAAATACCGTTTGTTTGTGCCTGCATCGGCTGAAGATTTTAGAGGCTTAACTTCATATACGTTTGCGGGAAAAGGGAAGCAAGGTGAAGCTGATCAAAAGTTTTTTGAAGATAATTTGATCACACCTTACGTTAGAGGTATTGCAATGATTGAAGCGGTTAAACAACAAATCCGTCGCGAACTTGTAGCCCTAAGAAAAGCAGACAGAAAGTTGTTTAGAATGTTAGGTAAGAAAATCGCTAATACTGATTATACATATGACCAGGCATTAAGGGTATACATGTGGACACAGCAAGGCATAGAAGTACCTGGTATAGATAAAGATGATATTAGATTCTTAATTAACGAAATTAATCAATTTCCGAAGCTTATTGAGCTGGGTAATTCGATGCAGCTTATATCTAGGCAAGATACATGGATGGAACCCGGTGAGCACTGGCTATCTCGCACTTTAATTTCCGATTTGAACGGAATGACCGAAAAAGTAGGTAGAAAGAAATATTTGCAACAATTTATAGAAAACTCTGAAGTAATATTTAGTGCGGAAAACCTAAACAAAATAGAAGCTATTTACGGAACGCGTCATAGAGAAGCTCTTGAAGATGCTTTATTTGCAATGTCTAACGGTACAAACCGTACTACAGGGCAAAACAAGCAAGTTAATTCGTGGCTAAACTGGATAAATAACTCTACTGGAGCTATTATGTTCTTTAACCGTCGTTCAGCAATTCTACAAACATTATCTGCAACTAACTTTATAAACTGGTCGGATAACAATCCTTTAAAAGTCGCTGCTGCATTCGCAAATCAACCACAATACTGGGCTGACTTTGCAATGATATTTAATTCTGATAAATTAAAGCAACGTAGATCAGGGTTACAGACAGATGTAAACCAGGCAGAAATTGCTAATGAAGCAAAAGGAGCAAAAAATAAAGCGAGTGCTGTAATTGCTTACTTATTAAAAATAGGTTTTACCCCCACTCAAATTGCAGATAGTTTTGCAATTGCAGTAGGTGGCGCATCTTTCTATAGAAACCGTGTGAATACATACGTGAAAGAAGGTATGAGTAAAGAAGATGCGGAAAAGCAAGCATTTGAAGACTTCAGCAAGACCGCGGACGAAGCCCAGCAATCTTCTGATCCTATGCTAGTGTCCCAGGAACAGCGCAGCGTGTTAGGTAGATTAGTTTTAGCATTCCAAAACACGCCAATGCAATATACCCGCTTGATGAAAAAATCAATGCAGGATTTAGCAAATGGCCGTGGCGACGCTAAAACACATATATCTAAGATTATTTATTACGGTGCGGTACAGAACTTTGTTTTTTCTGCATTACAAAGTGCTTTGTTTGCTGTTATACCTGGATTTGATGATGAGGAAGAGTCTGAAATGACTGAAAAAGAATTAGAGAAGCTCGAGCGTAAAAATGATCAGCGAACACTGCGTATCATTAATAGTATGACGGATTCTGTTTTAAAAGGTAGTGGTGTTAAAGGTGCTGCAATAGCTACAATTAAAAACACTCTTACAGAGTATTTTAAACAAGAAGAAAAAGGATTTACAGCGGATCATACTTACACTATACTACAAGCACTAAGTTTATCGCCACCTATTGGTTCAAAAGCCAGAAAGATTTACTCAGCTATTCAAACTAAAAAATTTGAAAGAGATATTTTAGAAGCCAGGGGCTTTGATGTTACGGCTGACGGCAAACTAAATTTAAGCCCTGCATATTCTATTATAGGTAGTATTGTATCAGGTGTTGCAAACGTGCCGCTTGATCGTGTTGTTGATGAGCTTAATTCAATAGTTGAGGCACTAGATTCCCGCAATACAACTTGGCAACGTATAGCATTAGGGCTTGGCTGGAAAACTTGGGACGTTGGTGCTAAAAACGAAGAGCACGACCTTATTAAGATTGAGGCTAAAGCGACACGCAAAAAAGAGGGCATTGAGAAAGGTAAAGCAACAAGAGCTGCCACATCTGCTAAGAAGAAAAAAGATGCAGATGCTGAAAGAGAAAAGCTTTTAAAAATGACACCGGCACAGCGCGCTATTTACTTAAGAAAAAATAAATAAGCAATGACTAAAGTTTCAGAACATTTATCATTAAAAGAAGTAACTAAATCAAATACAGCGCAAAGACGAGGTATTGATAACACGCCTACTGTTGCACACTTAGTAGCATTAAAGGAAGTAGCTGAAAATATATTTGAACCACTTAGGTTACACTTTGGCGTACCTATTGGTGTTTCATCTGGTTACCGTGGTAAGGAACTTAATGAAGCTATTGGTGGAAGTAAGCGTTCGCAGCATTGTAATGGGCAAGCACTTGATCTTGATGCGGATATTTATGGCAAAATAACCAATGCCGACATATTTAATAGAATTAAAAACCACTTAGATTATGATCAGCTTATTTGGGAATTTGGGACGGACGAAGAGCCCGCTTGGGTTCACGTATCTTGGGTTGCTGATGGCTTAAACCGCGGTGAAACCTTAAAAGCCTATAAGGCAAATGGTAAAACAAAGTATAAGCATATTTAATATGAACGAGCAAGACGTTAGATTGGTTTTATTGAATACAACTGCAATGACTATTAGCATGTCCCATGTTGAGATACTACTTAAAATGACACTATTAATAATATCTATAGGGTATACAGCACACCGCTGGTATTTATTAAGAAAAAAATAATAAATGTCACGTTTCGCTAAAATATGTTTAGTGGTGTCCGCCACAATAATGTTTGTGTTCTTCGCGGTGCAAACATGTATTGTGTTTAAATTTTGTGAGCCCTCTTATTTTTTAGCCAAATTTGGTTATGCCTGTGTTATTGCATTTATGCCTCCCTTTTCTTATGTAGTTTATAGCTTTATAAACTCAACAAAAATAAAAGAAGAGAACATAAATATGCAAATGAAAGCTATTGATGGTTCAAACATAGTGGTCACTATGGACATGCATGGCATTATAACATCAGCAAACCAAAAATTCAGCAAGCTTACCGGATACTATAACCCTAAAGGAATACACCACAGTAAATTAGTTCCTACTGATTATAGTGAAAGCTTAGAATATCACAACTTTTGGCAAAAACTTAAAAGTGGTCAAACTATAAGTGGTGAGTTTGAACGTGTATCAAAAGACGGTGAACAGATTTGGTTGTTTGGTCATTACACCCCGGTAAAAAACGAAAAAGGAGAATACTCTAAAGTTCTTAAAATTGCAACAGATGTAACACTGCAGCACGAGACGGAAGCTCTAGTGAACCAAAAAAATTCATATTTAGAACATGCCGCAAAGATTTTAAGACACGATATGCATAGCGGTATTAATACATATATGCCCAGAGGTTTAAGCTCCTTAAAACGCAGGATTACAGAAGAAGATATTAAAAGCTTGAAAATACAGGCTCCGCTAAAAATGCTTGAGGAGGGGCTTCGCCATACGCAGAAAGTTTATGCTGGTGTAAAAGAATTTACAAACCTTGTAAAAGAAGATGCGCAGCTAGATAAACAAAGGTGTAATATCACAGAAATATTAAAAGACTATTTAAAAAGCACATCGTATATAAAACAAGTTCAAATAGAACTGCTTCCATCATTATTAGTTAATGAACCCTTGTTTTGTACAGCTATTGACAACTTAATACGCAATGGTTTAAAGTACAACGATAGCTCTACTAAATTTGTGTCTATATATATGCAGAACGATTATACCCTATGTGTTGAAGATAACGGTAGGGGCATCACTCAAGAAGAGTTTGTAGAATTATCTAAGCCTTACACCCGGAAAAATAATCAGAATGAAGGTGGCACTGGACTTGGGTTAAACATCTGTCTTGCTATATTAAAAGAACACGGATTTACAATTAGAGCTGAAAAACAAAAACAAGGAACTAAATTACTTATAAAAATAAAATGATGATAAACTCTATATTACTTATAGACGATGAAGACCTATTCCACTTAGTATTTGAAGATGCTTGCAGCATACTTGATATAACGCTTTCGCTAGAGGCTTTAGACTCTTCTGATGAAGCTGATAAAAAATTTAGGGAGTGGTTCCCAGATGACCCTAACGATGAAAAGCCGGAATGTGTATTTGTAGACCTTAACATTATAGGTAGCAGCTTTGATGGTATTGAGATGATCCGCAAAATTAATTTTGAGTATGGTAATGGCTGTGTTATTGGCATTATTTCATCTTCTGACGATAAACAAGAAATAGAGAAAGCTAAGAAAGCGGGCGCACAGTTTTGGATTATTAAGTCTGATGACATTGAGCCACGCCTAGAAGAATTTAAAGAAGACTACGAGGGGTACAAGAAAAAAACAAATCCCTTTAAAATATACAAATGATAAGCTCTAAAGACACGGTAAAAGAAGCTATACTAAAAGCTAAGGCTAAGAAAGTTTATATAGAAGGAAACTTCGTTAAGCTTTTTTCACATACTTCTGATCCCGATGTTAAAGCCTATATTGAAGACTGTAAGCGTAAAGATATATCTTCTAGAAAGAAAAGATTACAGATAACAAAGCAAGTGCAAAAACAAAATAAGGAGCTTGAAGAGGCTGCCGAAATAAAAGAAGCTTTGGTTATAGAGTTGCAAAACTCATTAAAAGAAAGTAAAAAACTTCGTGACGAAGCGCTTGAAGATTTAGAAGTAATGCAAAAGCGCACTCAATTTGAACTTATAAGTACTATTGTAAAAGTTGCTTTGTGTGTAATTATAGGTGTAGGATTCTTAACTACAGTTATGTATGCCTGGGCTATATCCTCCGGTACGGATACGCAAATTATAGGTAGTACCTGGTCTAATATGTTTGGTATTCTTCTTACTAATGCTTTTAGCATAGTAGGTACTATTATGGGTGTAAAATATGCAACGGACAAAGACTAAACATATAAAAGAAAAAGTAGGGCTAGTAACATATTACAGACTTGTAGCATTGCCCTTCAACTCCGACCCCGTAAAACCTTCTAATATAAATACACAAATAGATTTTAATAATTTAGATATAAAAATCCAAGAAGTTATTACGACGCTACCTGTAGTAAAATTTACTGGTAGATTTGATTACGGAGGCTTAGATAAAAACCAACAGTTTTATATAATGACTACGTTGAAAGATAACTATGTTATAGACACCCAGGGGACAAACTACGCTAAATACGTATGTAAAATAATAAACATACCAGACATAAGTCATAAAGACATAGAGACCGCTTTTCATTCTAATGAAGATATTAAAATGATTAGAAGAAGCGAGTATTTTAATGTTATTTATGACAATATTAGTTATAAGCTAGAAATAATAGAAGAAGACGAACATACCTTTACTAGTGTAGAATATAACGGCAATTATGTAATGGACACAAAGTTAGAAAGCAAAATAATACAATATTTTAACAATTTCAAATAAGTAAAATGGCAAGAATAGAAATATATAGTAACGATTCAAATGTTACTCTTGACGATAAAGTAATTGGTACCGATGCTTTAGATAACTCAACAAAAAACTTTACGGTCGGGGATATACTTTCTTTATCTAGTGCAGGCCCAACATACACGGCGGGTGCAGGCATTAGCATCGCAAATGGTGTAATCAGCTCTACTATTGTAGATACAGATACAAATAATTTTGTTTCAAATGTCGCGCTAAACGGTACATCATTAGACTTCACTGGAACTGGTGGAGCATTCCAATCATCAGTACAGTTATCTAGTATTGCAGATCAAACAGTAACTTTAGCGGGTGCTGGTGGTATTGCGATTACAGGTACATATCCTAGCTTTACAATAGATGGGTCAGCCATTGGCGGTGGTGGTGGTACTGTTACAGGTACTGGCTCACCCAACATTATGACTAAATGGATTAGCAATACACAGATAGGTAGTACTTTTGTGGTTGAAGACGGAAATGGCGTTGGAATTGGCATAAACCCTCCAGAGGCAAGATTACATGTTCATGCTCCATCTAACTCTTGCTCGTTAAAAATTACTACGCAAGGCAGTGGCGCATTAGCACAGGACGGTTTAAACATTTCTTTATTAGACGGCGTTGGTGGTCAAATGTGGCTTTATGAGCCAAATGTTTCACTTAGGTTTGGTACTGCTAACGCTGAGCGTTTTAGAATAGACGGCGCGGGGCAAGGGTGGTTCCAATATGGGCTGCGCGTTTCCGGCGGTATTGTCGACAGCAACACAACAAAAGGTACTGCGGGGCAAATATTAAGCTCTACTGGCTCAGAAGTTGCATGGATTAATGCACCATCTGGGGCTTCAACGTTATCTGCGCTCACTGACACAAACATTACAAACCCGTCTAATGGAGATTATCTTCAGTACAATGGTACAAATTGGGTAAATGTAAGTGGAGCATACCCCGAAAGATTAATATTAAGAGCGACTTCAACTAGTATGCCTCTTGTGGAAACCGACTTACTTTTTGCAAGTACTGGTTCTAGTGTTAAAACAAATTCAATGCATATTAACAACTCCAAACTACTCCCTAACTTACCTGGTTCTGGCTTTGAAGTAGGGAGTGACTGTGTAGCGAGGGTAGCACTAGGTGCCTATGTAAACCCACAGGGGCATTCGGGTCAAGTTGTATTTAAGATATATGAGATGAGTAGTGGTGTAGCACAGATTGCTGGTGAGGCAAGCTTTGATATGTCAAATCAAGCTACTACTGTGGAGGCACTTACGTTCTTTTCGTTTTTTAATTTTACAGCAAACGAGACATATAGATTTACAGTACAAGCTGTTAGCTCGCAGCCTTATGTTATTTCTCCGGGTACTTTTATTGAAATAGAAATTGTTAAATAATAAATAATTATGGGATATTCACCGTTTAAAATGGCGCCAAAGTCGCCGATGCTAAAGGCATTAAAAGGAAATCAA
>OBMK010000294.1_pt1 | contig 48054 bp, 35 predicted proteins | sample 1539081 | NCBI WGS metagenome assembly OBMK01 (sample SAMEA3355528, study PRJEB22509) | marine metagenome | biome: marine; feature: river plume; material: water | place: USA | collected 2010-08-07 | depth 0.5 m | reverse complement strand
GCCAACTGGGTGTAGCCCAAGAAGTCGAAGTTGCCACCCGCGTACGTATTCACCGTACCCACGAAAATGGTGTCGAACGCCATTGGAGCCAGTGAGCCCGAATAGCTTCCCGTCAGGGTCGTCACATTGGCGTTGGGATCTGTCACTTCTACTGTCGCTCCCATCGCAGTAATTGTATCTAAACCAAAGTTCTGGAAGGCTACATATACCGCTACAGCTGAGTCGCCACAACCCCCGGCTGCGCCAATAATCTTCTCTGTGCGCGCATCGTTCGTAATGGGCGAGTATTCGTCCGCACCAATATCCGGAGTCGTCGTGCTGCGAACGTCACCATCAATGTCCGTCGTCACCGAAGCAATCGGAGTACCTAAATTGTTCGCACCTGTAATCAAGTGCAAGTCATCCGTACCCAAGAACGTCACCGTCTGATCAGACGAATTCGCATTGAACGCGGAATTAGACGATTGCCAAGCAGATAACGTACTCTTCGCTCCGGCCCAGTATGCGAGGTTTGCACCGTTTGTGTTGTACACATTGTAGTCCAACGCAATCATACTATCTGGAATCGTGGGAACGTAGATAGAATAGTTCGTGTTGGAGGCAAAGATATTGTTGCGAATATCCAAGTGGGTTGCCTTTGCTCCTGCGGTAGTCGTTGTTCCAAGATAGACACCATACGTGTTGCCACTGTATGTGTTATGGTAGAGGTTGATATACCGTGGAGAATACATGTATGATCCATACGTGCCTCCTTTGACCATATTATTCGCAACCAATGACTGCGTCGTAGGCGTATAGCCGGTACTACCTGATGCATCATACACGTTCGGATAGTACAAGTACAAGCCATAGGACTTAGAAGGCAAGTTGTTCCCCACAATCTCAAAGTCATTGCTGTAGTACATCATGACACCATAACCACCCGAAGCACGTGTTCCGAGACATTGGTTATCACTGACCGTAAAGTCGGTCGTGTAGTAGCATCGGATATTATAGAAGTACTGTAACGAAACATCATTACCCGTTATCGTCCAGTCAGAAATCTTCCCTGAGGTGCTCGCACCATTGGCTACAATGCCATAGTATCCCCCTTTCACCACGTTGTTCGTGATGGTGATGTGGCTCGCATTGTTGCCATAGCTCGTTGCCGAGGTCGCCGAGGCGGATGCCGCAATGGGCGAACCCGTTGTAGAAGAGGTTCCAACCGTATCTGCAATAATGGTACATCCATTAATCGTGATGTGCTGGGCTTCATTGGTTAACCATATCACGTGACTAAGCTGATTGCTAAGAGTCAAGTTGTTCAGGGTCACGTAACTCGTACCGTCAAACTTGGCGGCATTCTGACCTGCGGTGGCATTGATTACCGCCGCACCCGTGGTGGGGCCGTTGAAGGTCACCGTGTTGGTGCTTGAGCCGCCGATGATGTCTCCCAAGGCGATGGATCCCGAGTAGGTGCCAGCCGCCATGTTAAACGTCACAGGACCCGAGATACCACAGCCCGCCAAAAACGAGGTGGCACTATCCAAGGTGGCGAAGTTGTTTGCACCAGTGCCATTAGCATCAATGGTGTAGGTTCCGCTCAACTGAGCCAAACAGTCTGTTTTAAAGGTTACAGGACCCACCATGCCAGAGAAGTCGTTACCGCCACAAGAGTCGATGACATAGACGTCATAGAATGTGTTGGGCGACAATCCCGTAATGGTGTAGGGGCTGCTCACGCCGTGCATCCAGGTACCGGGTGTACCCGTACCGTTGTAGAAGCCTTGAGGACCCCAGATGATGGTCGAGCCCAATGGGGTACTACCCGTGGGACTCGCCCATGAGAAAGAACCTGAAGTAGCCGTCCAACCGGTGTTCGTGAGCACGGGATCGGGACAGGTTGGAACGAAATCCACATTGAAGTTGTCAATGAAGACGTCAGGGCCCCATCCGGACTGACCATAAAACTCAAAGATCACGTTATGACCCACATAGCTAGTGTCCAAGTAGTGGTACTCGTTGGCATAGGAACCAGGAGAGGTTGTTGCTGAACCCGAGGTGCCAAAGCTTTGGCCATTCAAATACACAATGGTATCCCACGTGCTACTGTTTTCCTCACGGACACGCAAGGTCATCATATCGTTGTAACTCGTGTAGTACTGGTTGCTATGTGACCAATCGAAACTGACCGTTGCAGCGCTCGAAATGTACACAGGACGTGAAGTCGCAATTCCTGTATTACCTGCGGTCCATGACCAGAAATACCAACGCATGCTGTTATTGCTACTTGCGTCCGTGTGAAGCAGTACAGTCTGGGTACCGCCATCAATATCCCAACAGGGCAAAGGTGACGTAGAGCTCCAGTTCTGGAAGTCATCGCTGTAGGGCATCGTCGCAGCTTGGCACAATGTCGTGGTGGACACGGGGCCGACCGGTGAGGTGCCCGCGGATGAGCCACAATTTGCAAAGACATAGAAGTCGTAACATGTATTACTAAACAACCCAGTCACCGTTACAGTGTCATTCGTGGTGGTGGTTGTAGCTCCTGTTCCGGGGGTGTAGCCACAAGGGCCCCACTCGACGGTGTAGCTCGTATTTCCGGCTGAGGGGATGTAGGTAATGGTCGCCGTTGTAGCCCCTGTGCCAATCACAGAAAGACCCGTAGGTGGAGGACATGCAGGAACTTCTTCGATGACAATGTTGTCCAAAAAGAGGTCAGGACCGAAATCCGACCATGCATAGAATTGAACCACCACAGTATCCCCCGTGAAACTCGTGGGTATAAAGACAATTTCATTGTCCAAGGTTGACGACGGGGACGTAGTCGACGCACCTGTGGTCGCAAAGGTGCTGCCCTTTAACGTCGTCAACGTGGTCCATGTGGCACTGTTCATCGAACGGACGCGGACACTCAATGAGTCATACGGGTAGCTCGAGGCATATTGCCCTGAGTGGGACCAATCGAATTTGATTTGGCCATCCACACTGAGGTTCACCAACGGAGACTCCATAATGAAGCTCTTGTCATTGTTGCCCCAATAGTAGGCGCGGGCCATCGAGACGCCCCCAGTCGTATAGTGTTGCCATACTCCAGTACCAGAGCTCAAGTCCCAACATGCGGGAGTCCAAGAAGTAAAGGACTCTGATATGGGCAAGCTCTGGGCTAAACAAGGCGTAGTGAAGCTTGCGGGGCCGTACCATCCCGAATACCCATTCCCTGAGGTCAAACAGTTCGCACGGATGTACACGTCATAGGTTGTGGCTGGGTTGACCGACAGCGTGGTGGAGGTGGAGGTGGCCGTAGCCGTCGAACCCGTTCCTTGAACAAAGCCTGTTGGGCCGTATTCAATGTCATAGGCGGAGGAGGTACCCAACCAACTCATCGCGGCGGTGTAGGGAGTAATGGCACCAAATGTCGTTCCTGAAGGCATCGGACATGCGGGAGGCAAAAATTCATCGGCGCCGATATCAGGAGTCAGGCTATCTCGGGAATCTCCATCTAGATCGGTTGTGATATAGGAAATCACTGATGCCGTTGCATTTGGAGCTAGACCTTCCACATGGTAGTCAGATCCGGTAAAAATGGGGTCGGCAAACATCGAGGTGCTATCTCCCGAGGCCGCCTGGTAGGCCGCGAAGCTGGCATTATTGGTGGTACCAAAGTAGTAGCCCGTAACCCCCGTCGTGGGGGTATAGAACACATTGGTGCCGAGATCAATGTAACTTGATGAAAAGACGCTACTCACATAGAAGTACATCGGATAACCCTGTACATCGTTGGCAAAAATGTTGTTTTTGATCGAGACCGATGGGGCGGGATAACTAGAGGACGTCGACGCACTGGCGTAAACCGGACGGTTGGATGAGTAGGCCGTTCCTGTCCGAATCGTATTGTTGAAGATTTCCAAGTTGCTCGGATGGTACATGTAAATACCATAGTTGTAGGAGGTTCCTGAGCCGAATACCACCGCATTGTTGTAAATTTTATTTGGATTGGATGCTGAACCATACACGTAGTAGAGGTACATCCCATATCCGTATGATGGAATGCTGATGTCGTTATCATGCACCTCCCAATAGCCTGGGCTGCTGTTGGTGGAGAGTCCATAGAGGCGCACCCCGTAGCAGAAGGTAGAAGAGGTGCTCGATTGCGCAATCGTGTTGTGAGAAATCTCACCAGAATTCACATAACCCGTGTACACTCCATAGCTCATGAATCCCGTCACCGTATTGTTCGTGAAAACGAACTGCTCAGACATATTGGATGAGCTTCCATAGAAGTAGCCCATGTACGAACCATTGGTGATGGTGTTGTTGTCAATGGTCAATGTATCAAATCGCGCCGCGGACATATAGAAGATTGCAAACGACGAAGAGGTGGATCCACTGTAGCCCGTGAGTGTACAGTTTTGGATCGTGAGAGATTGGTTCGTCGTTCCCGCGATATTGAAAAGTCGGCCATAGCTGGTACCGGACGTTTCAATAGTCAAACCATCTAGAATAATGTATTTCGCCCCATTAAATCTTGCTGTGAAGTTGGAGGCGATCGCCGATGAAGTCGGCGCGAAGGTCAAAATCGGAGAACTCGCATTGCTGGGGTCACTTTGGAATGTAATAGTATTCACATGGCTGACGCCGGAATAACTTTCGAACGTGACCTGTTCCGTGTAGGTGCCAGACGCTACGTTGAAAACCACTGGACCATTGACTCCGTTGGTACTCAAAGCCGAGAGGGCTGCAGTGTAGGAGGTATAGTTTGTGGCACCCGATCCATTGAGATCGATGGTATACGTACCACTAAGCTGGGCCATCACAACGCTCGGCACTGCGATCAAGAAGCCCGCTGTCAAGGCCAGTGAGTGGAGTAATTTTCTCATTCGTACTATGGTTAAGGTGAAATTGTATGAATTACTAATCTTCCAAAAATGATGATTTTAACCTCAAAAAACAAACATTTTTACGAATAAAACTCGATTTTAACCTTTTTCATCAAACATTAAACAAAGTTCACAGAGTCTAATATTTAGATCTCTTCACTCAAGTGTAGGCGGCCCGACAGTTTTATTGTAGATTCGCGCCTCGAAAGATTTAGGTCTTCGTAGGCGGGAAGTGGCGCAGGTGGTAGCGCATCTGGTTTGGGACCAGAGGGTCGCAGGTTCGAGTCCTGTCTTCCCGACGTTGAAAGGCTCCGAGATAACCTCTCGGAGCTTTTTTTTTGAGCGCACCGAACTAAGTGACAGGCAATGGGGTTATTTCGTCGGACTCTACACCCTACACACATGGAGTACTCCTTTAAAAAGCTCGCCCTTATGGGCTTTGTCACGTGGATGTTCGTTGGTTGCAACGCCTCCCGCGTCGTGACACCCCTCGAAGAAGGCGAATGGCGCATCGGCGGCGCGGTTGGCGGCCCCACGGTCAACTCCTCTCGCCTCCCACTCATGAGTGTTTATGCCGCTCATGGCCACACGTCAGAATCTTCTGATTATCTCGGTTTAGCCCTCACTTCCTTGGGCTTTCAAACGGTCCAAATGGATGTGGGGCGCCTCACTCGATTGCTTCCCCAAAATGAATGGCGGCCGGAACTCAATGCGAATTTTGGCGGAAATCTCTTTGTTGGCTTGCGGGATGGCGCAGTCCGAAGCTACCCACACTTAGGCAATCAACTGGTGTGGAAACGCGGTCGCTTCCTCCCCTACATGGGGCATGAAACATGGATTGACCCAACTTACCGCCTCGTGGACAACCAAAAAGGTTCATTGATCCATCCCAGCCTACACACTGGCCTTCGATACGTCGGTAAGCGCATAGAATGGGGCATCGAGGCCAAATGGCTGAACCCCACAAGAACGTTTGTCATCCCACAACAGACGGTCCCCACTTTATTTGGATCAGGTGCTAGCGGCATCTACTACACTTTAGCCTTCCGACTCCCATGAGATCCTCCCTCCTACTCCTTATTGCTGCGGGACTGACCCTCGGCGCGTTGTTGTCTTGCGATGTGGACGCAGCACTTTTGCGCGGCGCCCCGGAGGCCTACAATTTTCCCCCGAGCGTTCCGACCGATTCGTTCGAGGTCGATGCGGACAAGATTCACCTGTTTCAACTTACCTCCCAGGCGGTTCCCGAACACGATGTGGTGGAGGCCAAGATTTGGGCGGTATATGTGGGCGATTTGGCCCGAATCAACCAAGATACGGTCATCCTCTATCTGCACGGGAACGCCAATTCGATGAACGGATTTTGGGGAGCCCTGCGCCAACTGGCCAACTTGGGCGGCAAGCACCATTATGGCGTCCTATGTTATGACTACCGGGGATTTGGCAATTCGGACGCCCCCTCTACGGGGCTGTACAGTATGGAATCTGATCTCTACGCCGCTGAACAGTGGCTCGTGGACCACGGCCTCACCGACGATCGATTTTTCGTCTTTGCCAATAGCCTCGGTACCCTACCTGCTTCGCGCGAAGCCGGCCTCCAAACTGGTCCATTGACGATTAGCAAGTTGACCCTAGAAAGCCCGCAGTCGCATTCAGACCTCTTTTTCCAAGACGCCGTGGGCCTGAGTGTTCCAAGCACCTTCGCCACGGACTATAGCTTTAACCTTGTGGACGGCATGGCCGCGTACGAGGGCGAGCTCCAGTGGTTTCACGGCCTGAACGACGATGTGGCCCTTGTGGAGAATGCGCGCTTGGTCTATGAAGCGCATCAAGGTCGCTACAAGGAGGCCTTTGTGATTGCTGAAGTAGGCCATGGATTCCGCTGGGATTGGGGCTTCGAGAACTGGGGCAATGCTGTGTTAAATTTTATGCGACACGAGTAAACACCCGAGTCTGCAGAATAAATCTTTCTACTTTCACGGTATGAAAGCATGGATTTTTGCAGCGGGCTGTTTGGCGAGCATCACTCTTTTTGGCCAAACCTATGCCGGCCTAGGTTTTGGAGTAAGTTCTGGTGCGGGCTTGTATGCCGAACACTACGTTCATCCCAAATGGTCCGTAGAAGCCAACATCGGCATTCCCGCCGTGGGCTTTGGGGTAAACTATGTGCTTCATAGCGCGCCCCCTACGAGGATACAAATGGGCCGAGTTTACACCGGAAAAGAGCTTTTCCGACGAGGTCAATCCCGCGGTCGACTCACTGCTGGGGTGAACTTCACGGGTGCGGTTCTCCCAGACGTTGGATTGTTTCAGTACCGTTTTTGGCACCTTGGCCTGCATCATACGGCTCGAAAAACTGATTTCGGGATGGAACTTGGATGGATGCGCGGTGCTATTGTCTCTGGACCTCCTGGCAGTGCCTATCCACAACCCTTTATAAGTCCTGGCATTCAGTTCACCATTGGACGTCAACTCTTTGTACCGGGACCCTTGAAGCGCCTCAAACAGCGCGCTCAGGGACTCTAGGGCCGCTCACCGGCTCAAGCAGGGCTTGGCCGCCAGTAAGCGATTCCCTTCGGGCATCGCGTTGCCTCCGAATTCCGAACCAAAAACCCAAGCGCCAATGGGCGCTTCGTTTTCTTTGGCCGCTCACCGGCTCAAGCAGGGCTTGGCCGCCAGTAAGCGATTCCCTTCGGGCATCGCGTTGCCTCCGAATTCCGAACCAAAAACCCAAGCGCCAATGGGCGCTTCGTTTTCTTTGGCCGCTCACCGGCTCAAGCAGGGCTTGGCCGCCAGCGGCCAAAGAAAAACCCGCCAGAATCTGGCGGGTTTTTGGCTCTTAGTGATCCCGGCGCGATTCGAACGCGCGACCGTCTGCTTAGAAGGCAGATGCTCTATCCAGCTGAGCTACGGGACCGAGGGCGCAAAAATAGGGAGATTCCGCGGGAAGAAGCCCGATAGAATAGGACGAATGACAATCTTGGACAGAATAATGCGAATACAAGGTTTTTGCCCAGATGCGCAGGAGGCGTGGTACTTTTGTCATCAAATGGTGAATGCACTCAAATCTCTTTGGATCATTGCCTTGCTTGGCACCTCTTTGAATCTATGCGCCCAAGGAGGAAGCGATGCGCAGGCCAAAAAAGCCGCTTTCGCCTCTGCCATTCTGCCTGGTGCTGGACAGTTCGTCAACCACCAAGCCTGGAAAGCCCCAATCGCCTGGGGGATTTTGGCGGGCTCTGGATACTTCCTCTACACAAACCAGAGCACACTTAACCGATTGAATACGGCGATTGATATCCGATTTGACACCGACCCGACAACGACCGACGAATTCGTTGGCCGATTCACCGACAACCAACTGTTCACCCTCAAAAACGAAACACGCCGTTCTCGCGATTATGCCATCCTCGGCGTGGGGGCCGCCTACCTCTTTCAGGTCTTGGATGCCTATTCTTCGGGGTTTTTAGTCCATTTTGATGTGAGCCCCACATTGGTTGGCAGTGTGAGTCCATGCCCGCAACCGCTTGCTCCTCTTGGGGCCAAAATTCAATTGTCATGGCCTTGAACATCGCCTTAATCGGGTACGGCAAAATGGGCCGAGAAATTGAAGCGGTGGCAGTGCAGCGCGGGCACCACATCGCTGCGCGCGTAGGCCGCGAAGGAATGGGCGCGCACACGTTTTCGGGCGTAGATGTCGCCATTGAGTTTACCCAGCCGGATGCCGCCTTTGCCAATGTGCATGCCCTCTTGGCTCAAGGGATTCCGACCGTCTGCGGCACGACAGGTTGGTTTGGACGCGTGCCCGAACTCGATTGCACCCAAACGCCTTTGGTGTACGCCTCCAACTTCTCTTTGGGGGTCAACATAGCCTTTCAAGTCAATCGCTACTTGGCGAAACTGATCGCCCCTCATTCGGACTACCGGGCCGATATGGAAGAAATCCACCACACCGCGAAAAAAGATGCCCCCAGTGGGACCGCCATTACCTTGGCAGAAGGCATTTTGGCTGCCAATCCTTCGCTGAATGGCTGGGCGCTTCAGCCTGGCGCACCCGAAGATGCGTTGCCCATTGCCGCGATTCGGAAAGACCCTGTCCCAGGCACGCACACCGTGACCTACCGTTCCGCAGTTGATCAGCTTAGTCTTACACACGTGGCGCACTCCCGAGCTGGATTTGCCCTGGGCGCTGTGGTGGCGGCAGAACGTATCCAAGCCCTGCATGCCGGAAGTCATACCTTTGCCTCCCTCCTCTTCCCGGAGGCAGACTAATTTGGACCTGAGCGCATGATCTCCAAACTTCAAAAGTTTACCGAAAGCGTAACCCTTGATGTATTGGGGGTGGTCATTGTGGTCAGTGCCTCCATCGCGATGGGCTACCACCTCACGGTGATCGACGGCATTCCCATTGGCATTCTATCCACCGTGGGCGCGGCCTTCTCCATGATGGCCACGCGTTTGGTCACCAAGCGAAATAACTGGGGCAATCTGATTGGGGTTTTAACCACGGTCAATACGACCATCGTCGATTACTATTTGGGCAACCAAGCCGCCTTGCTGACCTATCCGGTGTCCTTCTTTGGCAACATCGCATCCTTTTGGTTTTGGCGCAAAAAAGGCAACCGAACGCCGCGCAAATTTGACAACTGGTATTTTGTCAATGCGGGCATCGCGACAGTCATGGCCATCATCCTCAATTACATTGGCTTTAGTGGGTATTTGGCCCATGAAATATGGCCCGAGGATTTGGCCAAATTTTGGGTGACTACCATCATTACAGCCCTCACCTTCTCGGGCACCCTAAACATGCCACGAATGTATGCGGACACGTGGGGTTTCTATGAGGTATACAACGGATTCAAGCTCTACCAAAATGTGCTCTTTGGCAACATCGCCTACGTGGCGAAGTACATCTTCTATTTGATCAATGCGCTGCTAGGCTGGCTCGTTTGGCATCAAGTGCGCCGCGCAGAAACCCCGTCGAATGATTAGAGGAGTCCTTGCATGCATCCTCTTTCAGCTGGGACTTGTCCTGCATGCTCAACCCATGCTCGAATCGGGCCAAATCTTGCCCCCTGGTTTGAGCAGCTTTGAATGCTCCAATTTGAGTTTTCCCGTTGAGCGGATGCACTCCACCCAATTTTACTCCCAAATTCAATTTCAAGGGCACCATGCCTTGTCGGAAAAATGGGAAATGCGCCTTGCTTCCGCCACAGGCTGGGATCAGACGGTCAAACACGGCTCCCTACTCTTTGGATTGACCTATCAATGGATGCAAAATGGGGCTTGGTCTTCGGCGCTCTCTGGAACGGTGAGCAAATTGTACGGGGACCAGATCATCCCCCAACATAAATTTTGGCTCGGCGCCACGCATTCAGGACGGTATGAATTTCATGGTAACATTGGTTTTTGTCAAAATACCGATGCGGACCCATGGCACCCCCTCGTCGCATGTGGCTGGCACATCCCAACTTCCTATGGGAAATGGCTTATAGAATTCTACTACCAGCCCGATGACAATGAGCAGGCCCAAATCGGGTATGCCTGGGAGAGTCCTTGGGGAGAAACCATGATCATTGTGGGCGGAATGCCTGGGTCTATCCCCATGGTGACCGCGGTATTAACGATCTAATTCATGGTACCAATACCCTAGATGCCTAGGGAGTCGCCGTTGGTAGATGTACGCCCCAACACCGGCATGAAGTAGCGCGATTAAACTCATGTAGAACAGCGCGGGCTCCACCACGGTGACGACAGCTATGAATAGCAAGCCCACGACACTTTGACCCAACTGAAGGCGCCATTGCCAATCCCAGTAGGACTTTTGGGGCGATGCCCGCTGCAACCAAAAAGCCATCAATAGGCCGAGGATCACGGAAACTATAAACACCGGCACCATGGATATCCCTACTACGACAAGCACCATCAGCACAGCACCAGATAGCGCATCTTCTGGGAGTCCAAAGAGCATGATGGAAAGAATCGCCATCAATAGACTTGTGAGTGCTCCTATGTAAATACTGAGGACCAGAAAGAAGCAAAAACGAACTCCAAAGTTGGGCGCCTCGTTCTCTGTCATCTTCCGCAACGCTGGAGCAATGTTTCGTGTAACACATCCACTTGACCACGAAGGGAGGCTTCATCTTCATCATTCTGCACAATGAAATCACGATCTGTTAGGTAAGCCCGACGCTTGGCATCCGGCCATTGATGCTGCATCCGCTGCTCTACCTCTTCACGGGTCATTCCCGACCGTTCCATGACTCTTTGGATGCGGACTTCTTTAGATGCCTCTACCACGACAATCGCATCACACGTTTGGTAGGTCCCAGACTCAAAGAGAATAGCGGCTTCGCGAAGAATATAAGGAGCCACTTGGGCCGAATGCCAAGCCACAAAATCATCGTGCACGGCAGGATGCACAAGCGCATTGATTTGAGCGGTGGCCTCGGGCGTCCCAAACGCGCGTTGAGCCAAAATTTTGCGTTGCAACTGCCCTTCCACATAGATCCCTGGTCCAAAGGCGTCTTCTATCGCGGCTTTCAGTCCTTCATCTTCCACCATGAGTCGTTTGGCCGCCTCGTCCGCCACATAGACAGGGATTCCTTTTGAAGCAAGTAGCGAGGCTACGGTAGATTTGCCCGCACCGATGGATCCGGTTAGGCCAATGTGTTTTGGAGGCATGCTGAAAGGTAGGGCGAATCGTGAATTCGTCGAAAATTCTACGAGGATTTTGCAGGAACGGCCATGGGTCGGCTTATTTCCAGTCAAAGGTCGCCGGGGTTCCCGCCGCACTGTGCGGCGCTACCCAAAAGCTAAATGTCCCTGGTTCAAATAGGCGCTCGCCTTCTGAAGTCATCACGCTCAACTCATCGGCTGTGACGCTAAAGTTCACCATACGTTCTTCCCCTGGCTTCAATGACAGGCGTTGGAATCCGATTAAACGGCGGACGGGCTGTACACCTACCCGGCTGTGGTGATCTCGCGTGTAGAGCTGAACGACTTCGTCCACTGCGACCTTGCCTTCGTTCTTTACGAGGGCTTGGACGGCGATGGAATCCCCCATCTGCTTAGCCTGTGTCGCGGTATAGGTTACCGTGGAATAGGTCAAACCATAGCCAAAGGGATAGGCCGGTGAATTGGGACCGTCGCCATAGTGGGACCAGAATACGGCATCGGACGGACCTGGACGACCCGTGTTGTAGGCACCATAGTACAGAGGGATTTGGCCCTCAGAGCGCGGGAAAGTGACTGGGAGGCGACCACTCGGAGAGCGCTTGCCCATCAGCAGATTAGCCATAGCCGGACCGCCCATGGTGCCGGGCTGCCAGGCCAAAAGGATGGCATCTACTTGTTCGGTAATGTCGTCGGGCAGAATCATCGGTCGGCCGGCATACAACACCAGGACGACATGCTCTTGAACCTTGAGTACCTCACGAATCATATGCTCTTGCAGACCAGGTAAGTGCAGCGACATGCGCGACCGGGCTTCTCCGGAGTGGAATCCATGCTCGCCCACTGCGAGAACGGCGATTTCCGCTTCTCTAGCGGCTTTAATCACCGCGTGTAGGCCGGATGTATCCGTGGTGTTGATTTCGGCTTCAAATGGGAAGCTAATGGGGCCCTTCAAGAAGACAGGACCACTGGCCACCGTCATGCGCTTTTCGCCGCGCACCTGCACCAACCCTTCATAGAGCGACAAAGCGGTAAAGTCATCGCTCGAGACGCGCCAGTTGCCCAACGGACTATTCTTCTCTTGAGCCATGGGGCCTACGAGTGCGATGGCTTGCTTCTTGGCCAGAGGCAAGATGCCATTGTTCTTGAGGAGGACGGCTGATTTTTCGGCCAATTCTTGGGCATCCGCGGACCATGGGGAGGTGGTGGGTTCCCAACTTCCGGGACGTTGGCAGTACCGGTAGGGATCGTCCATGAGGCCCAAATGAAACTTGAGGGTTAGGATGCGGACCACGGCGTCGTTCACCACGTCTTCGGAAACCCTTCCCTCACGCACTAAAGCGGCTAAATACTGCACGTAGGCCAAGGACTCCATGTCGATATCACATCGCGCAAGGGCCGCTAACTCTGCTGCCGCCTTCAAATTCTCTGCATAGCCATGCGCTTGCATTTCTGTGATGGACCCCCAATCACTGACAAGAACCCCCTCAAATCCCCAATCCACTTTTAGCATTTCCACCAGGGCTTGATTGCCCGTGGCGGGAATGCCATTCATCGTGTTGAAGGAATTCATGAAGGTGGCCACGCCCGCTTTCTTGGCGGCCTGGAAGGGGGGATAAATGACATTCCGCAAGGTGTATTCGCTCACGTCCACCGTGTTGTAGTCCCGTCCGGCTTCGCTGAAGCCATAGCCCACGAAGTGCTTCGCACAGGCGGCCATGGTCGTCGGATCACCCAAGTTGTCGCCCTGGAATCCGTGGACCCGCGCTTCCGCGATGCGGCTACCCAAATAGGGATCCTCGCCCGCTCCCTCCATGATGCGGCCCCAGCGGGGATCGCGCGCAATGTCGACCATGGGTGCAAAGGTCCAGTTGAGGCCGTAGGCGGTGGCTTCCTCCGCCGCGTGTCGAGCACTTTGGGCAATGGCCTCCAAATCCCAGGAAGCTGCTTCGGCCAAGGGAATAGGCGACAAGGTCTTGTAGCCATGAATAACGTCACAGGCGAAAATCAAGGGAATCCCCAATCGAGTCTCCTCCACGGCCACCTTTTGCATAGCACGCACTTCCTCTACGCCCTGCACATTGAGAACGGAACCGACCCAACCATTTCGGAGGTGGGTGTACTTCGTGGCCGCATCACCGCCAGCGGGCGCCGGCCCGGTCGCATTCCAAAATCCATTGTATTGGTTCATTTGGCCGACTTTTTCCTCTAAAGTCATGAGCGCCAAAACGGAATCTACGCGTTCCGCCACTGGTTTTTTCTGTGCAAAAGCAGGCCCAGCGGCCAGCATCAAAACAAGTAATGCACGTGTTTTCATTCGTCGTAAAATTGGTCTTACTGTTTTTTGGGAACGATCAATTCTCCCCAGAGTCCGGGGTTCAAGTGAAAGCCTTCCGCCTCACCAGAATTCCAGCGTATTTGTTCGGTTCGGCCTTTGGCGTTTCCTTGGTCCCGTGCCACCTCCAAGAGGTAGCGGCCTTCTAATTGCCAGCCTTCACGCTTTAAGCTGGCCCAGGGGAGTTTCCAGCTAACCAGCGTAAACGCTCCTCCTTCATCCACGAGGATGTCGCGCTTGACCGGAATAAGGGCGCCCGTTCGGAAATTGACCACCTCGGGACGCTCCCCAAGGCTGAGGCCTAGGTGCACATCGGAAAAGAGAAAATTCGTTCTGGGTCGCTTACTCGTTACGGGCTGAGCGGAAAAGGCCACTTCTAAAGCATCGCCATTCCAAAGTTCCGTGCCCTGCTTGGTATTCACGAAGGGTTCGCGGTCCTCAAATCGTCCGGTGAGGATGAGGCTATCTGGGGTGCTAGCCCCCGTCACTATAGCGTCCCCCACACGAAGATTAAACAACAAGTCCCCATTGGGCGTCCATGATGCACTCACCTTCTTGCGCAAAGAACCCGCAAATGGAACAACCTCCATTTTTTGGAGCTCAAAGGTGCCATCGCCTTCAAACTGGGTGATAAATTGTTTGATATTGGAGGGGTCGCAGTCCATTTCGGTCCAGTTGAACAAGCCCATCGGCAAATCAATAACCGTCCACTGATCCGTAATAGGACCATCCACCACGTAATTGGAACTCATGCCCATCCAGGCTTGACGGCCCGAATAGTCTTCAAAACCAAAGGCCAGCGGAAGGGTTTTCAGCGATTGTGCTCCGCGCGGAAGGCGCACAACGAGACGCATAGCCGCCTCGTCCACGATGGCCGCCATATTCTTCCCACTCCATTGGTCCCAGCCAACGCCCATTCCTACCCAGTCACACCCACCACCGGGTTTGTCCCATTGAAAGGTGTAGGTTCCCTCCTCGCTGACGGCATAGGAAAAACACGAGCGCGCCTCTTTGGACACCCAGAATTCATCACCTGTCGGGCCATCCAGGACAGATAGCGACGCAAATCCGTGGATATTGGGATAATCATTCGCCCGATTAGGCATCTCATAAAGCCCCGTTGGAGCCAACGTACAAGAGGCCATCAAGCCGAAAATTGTCAAGGTCCAAAAATGCTTCATCAGAGCGCTAATGGGGCGTTTTCCGTAAAGGCGAGCATATCTGCGTCGCACTGGGCATAACCACTGCTTGGATTGGCCAAGAAAAGGATGGACAGGCGGTGCAATTTTTCGGGCTCATGGAGTCCATTTCCAATGGCGGCTGAGGCGGCGCCGTTCACCAAAGTGACCAGATCGCTGTATTTGAAAGACATTAATTCCCAAGCGCTTTCGGGCCGAATTTCTACCGCCCAAAGGTCTTCACTGCCTTCGCTGTAAGTTCCGTCCCCATTGTCGTCTTCGCGGAGCTGTAACAGAATGATGGCATTGTCTAAGCCTGCCATTTGACGGAAGACGCCATTAAAAAAGACCTTTTCTGCATCGTTGGAAAGCTGGAATCCGGCTCCCCCGTTCATGTTTGCTTTGGGCATCTCGTACATGCCAATGAGCCAGTCCCAAGCCACGGTCCCTCCCATTCGATAATAACTAGTGCCTTCCGCCAAAGGTGGGGCTGACTGTACGCTGAACTGCATGTTGGCACCAGTCTGGATGAACTTTGTCCAAGAAGGATTGAAACCTCCTTCAAAATCATCCAAAATAGTCGCTTCCACCACGCGTTTTCCCGTTACGGTCACCACCGCGGTTAACGTATCCGCATAGCCGGGGAAAGTGAGTTGTACATCGCATATCTCTGTTTGGAAGGTCGGGAATTGTGAAGTTTCTCCCTGCCACAGGGCATTTGTGGCATCCAGGGTGCGTGACTTACCGGTTATGCGCTTGACCGCTCCGGACGTTCGGCCCTTGATTTCCAGGATGAAGTCAGTGGAAATGGAGGTTTCTGCCGTGAAATAAACGCTTTGCCCGGAACTGAAATCCACTTGAGCAAGGGATGCCGCTAAGGCCGTTTTCACCTTGAAGGTGCCGTAGAGATCGGAAAGCGAGGGGCCGTCAGGCGTCAAATCACGCTCACAACCTGCGACGAGAAGTGCCAGCCCTAGGCTAGCTACTAAAAATTTAGAATGAAATCGCATAGAGCACGTAGAGGTTTTGGATGGAATACTGGTTGTCTAAGGTTTTCACAAAACTTCCCAACCAACCCATGGTTAAATCTGAATTTTCTGAAGCCGTATACTTCAAGGAAAGACTTGGAATTCGCTCCATATGAGAACGTTCTCCCCCTTGAATGTCGGTTACTTGGTTCTCTGCATTGCGCAGGATGTCAAAGGCAAATCCTGAATGAGCCAATTGAAGATACTCGGCATGCAACGTAAAACGCGCATCTTTTGTCAAGATAAACTCCGCGCCGAAAATCCACCATGGTAGGCTGTAACGGGTATCCGGCACATCATCCCCGACGTTGATTCTCCAAGCCCGTTGATCGCGATAACGCGCATGAAATTTTGCTCCATGTCCTACATCGACACGTTGATGCAAGGCTACGTCTATGCGCGAAAACTGGGTGAGCTTCGTCGTTCCTTGGCCACGGATTTCTTGAGCCCAAGCCGCCGAGGACACCAACCGTCCTCCCTTCCAAACATCCACCGTACTTTGGCCCTCCAAAGTCCGACGATTTTGCGTGGCTATCCCTCGAGGGTCCATAATGAGGTAGGTATTGTCATCCGAACCGAGCGAAGTGTTCCAACGGAATTTGTTCAGGTTGCTCTCTCGAAAAAGATCCAGGTAGGTCCATTCCCGAATGGACTTTTCATTGCCAATTCGCGTGAATGCCGCCGGAGCCAAACCACTAATATTCGGCGTGGTTTGCGCCGCAGGACTGTAAAAGTCTGGACCTACTTCCGTGTAGGTTAGGGTATGAACACTGATGCCTTTATCCATGTGGCCTTTGAAATAACCCAGCTTCGCATGCAGCATGTAATCGGCATCCTGGTCCCCACTGAGCCATTGGGTTTGTGAACCGCCCGCCTCAAAAGAAAAGGATAGGTTTCGGTGGAGCGGAATTTGACCGCTGCCCGTAATGACCGTATTTCCATAGAGGTCCGTGGCGTTGCTACTTCCCGCAATGTCTCGGATGCTCACCACATTCACACCCGTGTAGATGGAACTGGCTGATCTATTCAGAAAGTTATTCCATTTCCAACGTGAACTTCCACCGAAGGCCCAGGATTCCGTGGCTTGGCCCCCAAAACCAGCGCGTTGTCTAAAGGCAAATAAAGACTGATCCGCGTGCTCAGGACCACGCTTAAAGCCAGTGCGAAATTCTACCGTGCCTCCTTGCTGTCGCCACGTGTTGTAACCCGTGGTAAAGGCATCATAGCCTGCAAGCGTTTGCTGCATGTGGGCCATGGTGCTGGGAAGAATTCCCGCCATCAACGGGCCGGGTCGATGAAAGGTAAAGGGAGTGAGCGCATAGTCCACATCGCCCAATGTGTAGCGAATACGATCTTGAATTAGCCCCTTGACTTGCAATTGGCGCAGGTCAAACGTCACTCCGGAGCCCCAAAAACCGCCATAATCATTGCGGACTCGAACCATGGCCAGCACTTCCGTTTGGGCGTTGGGCACCAAGCGCATTCCGAGGTCGGCCATCACATGACCACTATGGGCACGCGGCATGGTGGTGCTGTCATCCGGCATTTGGTATCGGTCAGCAAAGTATACACCTCGGGCCTTGCCCACCAGAGAGAATTTGGGTTGATACTCTTGCGCCCATGTAGCGGTGGAGCTCAAAACCAGCAATGCGGAGAGCCAGCTACGAGAAACGAATTGAACGTTCATCATTAGAATAACAGTTTTAGTTCCAGGGTCGTTTCCGTTCCCTGGTATGTGTCTAAAAGGAAGCTTTGGTCGGTGAATCCAAACCATTTGTGCCGGAGGTAAAAGCTTACATCCTTCGTGGCCCATATGTCTGCCCCAAAACCATAGGCCCAGCCACGCTGATTCATGGGACGTCCATCTGAATTGACCATGGTTTGCAAATTCCCCAGGCTGGCGTCGGCGCTGGCCATGCCTACCAAAGTGATGTGCTGATTCCACGAAAGATAGGCCTCATTTTCGAGGGAATATTGGCGGAATAAGGCCCCAGCTGCGACATTCAGAATAGACCACTGATCATCGATGCTGTGTGCGCGCAGTAAGTGGTTGAAGATCCACACCTTGTTCCCCGTCTGAACACGGTACAAGCTCTGCGCCTCCCATTGCGCAAAATGCAAGGGCATCTCCTGAACCACCGCGAGATTGATTTTGTCGTAGGTGTTCCGGAAAATGACATTGGTCCGCGCATAGGGGCCTACTCCAGCGGGGAATTGCCAACGCCAAAAACGACTGCGGGTTAAAGCATTTACAGGATGGCCAAAGGCCAGGGTTTGGGTTCCTCCTTGCCATTCGCGCGAAGCACTGTAGCCCAAATTCAGATAAAGATTCTTGGGATGGTAGGACGCATTCAAATCCAAACCAAAACGGTTATTGGCCAGCTGGCCAAAGCCCAAAAGTGAAGCCCCTGTGGGTTGTAGCACCCCGGAGCTGCCCGCTTGTCCTGCAGGGATGCTATTGATCCCCGCCTCGGAAATGCTCGCATTGACAATCGCTCCCGCATTATTGATGGCCTTGGGGCTGATTGCATAACCGTGGGCTTGAAGCTCTAAAACAGGATTGAGCTGATAAAGGGCCCGCGTCTGGCCCGCAAAACCTTGCAGACGGCCCAAATCCACACTGCTGTACCCGCTCCAACCGGCTTCGGCATAGGTTTTCCACTTGTCGCCCTGATAATCCACCTTCCCGGTATGCATGAAGGATCCAAAAGGCTGCCGGAGCATGGAATCCTGATAAGCCTGTTGGTTCATCGTTTGCGCAGACAGCTGCCAATGTTCCCCGAGGGACTTAATGTACTGTCCGCCAAATGCGCCATTGGGGCGAAGGTCAAAACCTCCATTTTGCTCATTCTTTCCCAAGAGCAATTTCACCTGCTGTTCGCCCGGTAGGCCGAGAAGCTCAACTATCCCACCCTGGAAAGCGCGTTTTCCCCAACGCTGTTCTTGGCTAACCTGGCCCTGGGACACGTAGTTGTTGTACCGCTCAAAAGGACTTAAACCAATGGGATCCCAGGGATTTCGGTCAAAGAGCATGTAGCGGTTGTACCCAATGTACGCCCCCATAGTGAGCTCAGTCAGTTCATACCAGTGGATGCCGCCTAAACGCACCCCCATGCCTCCCCAAGGGGTCACGACCGTACTGTACAAGTTCATGCCCAAGAGCATGTTCATTTGCCCGCCAATTCTGGGCTGTTCCAAAGGCTTGTCGTAATGACCAAGAAGGGTGTCAGTCACGGGCAGGCTATACACCGGCCGAATGTTTCCTTCCAGAAATTGAAAGCCAAATAGGTCCATACCCCACGTCGCCCCCTTGCCTGCTTTGCCGCTGATATTGAGCATAAATTGAGGCAGTTGGCTATCGTCGCCGATGAAGATGTCTCGTTTGGGAAGCGGATAGCCCGTCACCGCTTCATACCCCGTTGGCAGGTAGCGGTAGTCCATGAAGTAGCGGTAGTATCCGCCTGCATTAAAGGATCGCAATCGCGCCGGCTCGACTTTGGGAAGCACGCCAAAATCCATTTCAGGAAAAGCGTGGGCTTGAAATATGTGGATCCCTTGGTAGGGAAGCGCATCCCACTGCCTCGTTTCGAGGAGCGGCAAACTATCTTGGGCATTTGCCACCAAGCCTTGCCCGGCCAAAACCGCTGCGAAGACCACTTTCAGGTAAAAAGCGTTCGGGCTCATGGTTGTTCGTTCAGGGGTATGGGCATAAACTCTAGGGCACGAGACGGACGTTCTTGAGGTCCGCGAGGCTCCACAAAGAAGGGCAAGTTTCCGTAGGCCACAAATCCCTCGGCTTCCAGGTATACAAAGATTCGATATGGACCTGGTTTTGAGGGCGTTCTGAATGCCAGGGGATTTCCGCGGTAGGTCCCCGGCTTCATGCGGCCCAGCGATTTATAGGATAAACTCGGAGGACGACTCTCCGCATCGCCTCCAGATTTAATATCCGTGCTCTCCGGAAGTATTTCATACCAAAGCTTTGCTCCTTTCACGCGATCCGCAATCATGAAGTCCACGGGGACGGCTACTTTTTCGCCTGCACGAAGTACGGGAGGAGCACCACCAATCGATACAATCGAAGCAGGAGCGGGAATTCGATCCGCTTGAGAGAAATGTCCCTGCCAGGATTGGCTAACACTCCAGAGCGTTTCGGTGGGTTTGCCTTTTTCTGTGTGCAAGCCATACCACGTAGAGGTTGTTTCTTGCTTTTGGCCCCACAAAAAAGCATAGCTCCCCAAACAAGTGCGTCGCTCTGCATAAATCTTTTCAGCATACCGCCGGCCATAACTCTCTGCTTTGCTCCCCGATGTCTGCTCAATCGGGGCACCCCAGTTCGCACGTGCTACTTCCCAATGTCCGTTGGGGCCCCATTCAGTAATCATGTAGGGACCAGTCCAGCCATAGCGTTCAATTTGACTCGGCAGTTTATCCAGGTCTCCGTAGGTATTGATCCCGTAAAAGTCCAGACTAGGGCAGCGTTCTTTGATGAGAAACACCTCGGTGGAGTCCAAGCCCGCGGTGATAGTCGTCACGGGATGGTTCGGATCCTTGCGCTGGATCATGGCGGCAATGTCCTCCACGGCATACCACACATTGGTGTTGCTGTAGTTCAGATCGACTTCATTTCCGACCGACCATGCCAGGAGGGCGGGATGGTCCTTGAGCTGATCAATGACTTGGGAAAACATTTCCAACTGGGACGCCACACGCTCCGCATTGTCATAATCAAACCCGTGGCGCTCGTGCTGCACCCACAAACCCATCATCACGGTGATGCCGTGGCGGTGTGCTTCATCCAAAATTTCTTTGGCATTGTCATGGCTCCAAGTCCGGATGCTGTTGCCCCCAAAACGAGCGACATCGGCGATGTATTCGATCCCTCCTGCGCCCCGCACATAGTAGGGTGAACCGTTGCGCATGAAGGTGTAACCGCCATCAATTGTTCGCTCTACACTTGTTGGAATAGGACCCTCTTGGCCGGCGGCATGATAGGCCGTGAACCAAAGGATTCCCATGGTGGTTAAAAGGAAACGGATGGATGCGCCGATCCAGGATGTGAGGGATTGAACCAAAGCCTTGAAAATTTTCACCAAGTTATGGTACAAAAAACAATTTCTATCCAAAATTGTCGTATTATTGTCCATAGTACTATTATTCAACAACCAAAAACCAACTCATGAAAAAAACGCTTACTCTAATGGCCATGGCTATTCTGGGAAGTGCTTTTGCACAAACCAACGTCACCTTCCAGGTTGACATGAACAACTACACGGGTAGCTTCACGACCCCCGAGGTCAACGGCACCTTTAACAACTGGTGTGGCAACTGTGCCGCGATGACCGACGCAGACGGCGATAACGTTTGGGAAGTCACAATCGCGTTGACTGCAGGCGACACTGTCGAGTACAAATTCTCCCATGATGCGTGGACTGGTCAAGAAATGAATGATCCCACCGCTCCATGCACCAACGGCAACGCTACCTACACCAACCGTGTTTTGGTTGTTCCAGCTGCCGCAACGACCCTTCCCGCAGTATGCTGGGCGTCATGCGATCCTTGTAGCTCCGCTCCAGCCACGGCAAACATCACCTTCCAAGTGGACATGCAGTTGTACACGGGAAGCTTCACCACCCCTGAGGTTAATGGAACCTTTAACGGCTGGTGTGGTAACTGTGCTGCCATGTCTGACGCCAACGGCGACAATGTTTGGGACGTGACCATCACGTTGAACGTAGGTGACACGGTTGAGTACAAGTACTCTCACGACAACTGGACCGGTCAGGAAATGAATGACCCCACGGCTCCATGTACCAACGGCAACGCGACCTACACAAACCGTGTATTGGTTGTATCGCAGTCGGACACATTGGACGTGGTTTGCTGGGCTTCTTGTAACGCCTGCTCTGGCATCGGCATGGAGGAGAACGCCGTTCTCATGACCTTGACCCCCAATCCTGCTAACAGCGTTTTGAGCATCGATTTCGTTGGAGCCCATGGCGCATACCAAATCATGAACCTCAACGGTCAGACTGTGGCTGCTGGTTCATTGGTTCGCGGCGAAAACCAAGTCATCACGGCTTCTTTGCCCAACGGCATGTACATGGTACGTGTAGCGGGTGAGCAAGGTGAAACCATTCAAAAGCTCGCTATTCGCCACTAAACGTGGTTTTGTGTTGAGAAGGAGAGCCCGTAGCGAAAGCGCGGGCTTTCCCATTCTCACCTTTTCCGTCAGCCTTCATCCCTCTTCTCCCATGCGTACATTCCTTCGATTTTCTTTCGTACTTCTGCTCACAACGAGCCTATCTGGAATCGCTTCGGCCCAAACGATCGCCCTCACTGGACAAGTGACGGATCGCTCGGATCGCAGCCCTGTACAGGCCATTGTATCCGTTTTACCGAACGGCACATCCAAGACCGGTACGGATTTTCAAGGTCGTTTTAGCCTTGAGGTTCGAATAGGTGATTCGCTTTTAGTCGAAGCTTTTGGATACGGCAGCAAACGCCTCAAGGTAACTTCTTCGCAACCCCTTGCCATTGCTTTGGCACCGAACCAAGTAGATTTGGGCGAGGTAGTCGTCACTGGCTACGGGAGTTCCACCAAAAAAGAAATGACGGGGGCGACCTCGGTGGTAAAAAGTGATGAAATCACCAAACTCAATATCCCCCGCATGGACCAAGCCCTTCAGGGTCAAGTCGCAGGGGTTGTCATCAACACCAATTCGGGATCCCCTGGTGGTTCCACCAGCATTCGCATCCGCGGATTGAGCACCTTTGGAGACAATGATCCACTGATCTTGGTGGACGGCGTTGTGTATGATTCAGAAGGATTGAACGCCTTGAATCCCAACGACATTGCTTCCATCAACGTCTTGAAGGATGGCACCGCCTCCATCTTTGGCGTTCGTGCAGCCAATGGCGTCATCCTAATTGAGACAAAAAAAGGCCAAAAAGGGGGCGCACCTGTGTTTGAATATGCTTCCTACCTCGGTGTGCAGCAAACCGCCAAGCGTTTGGGCCTACTTAATGCCCAAGAATACGCCGTCTTGAAAAACAACGCCTTCCTCAACGGCGGGCAAGACCAACCCTTTGCCAACACTGCCTTGGGTGTCGGAACCGATTGGCAGGATGCAGTCTTTCAATCCGCGATGACATCCAGTCATAGCTTGAGCGCTACCGGAAGCTCCAACCAAACCACCTACTCCATCGGAGGATCCTACTTCACCCAAGATGGTATCGTGGGTGGCGACAAGAGTAATTTTTCGCGCTACAACGGCCGTGTAAACCTCAGCACGGATATGACAAGCCGCTTGCGCCTGAATTCCGTCTTTTTATTCACCCACGAGGAGCGCAAAACCCTTCCCGAGAACGGCATTGGTTCGGTCCTTTTTAACACCATCAATGCCTACCCTACGGAACCTTTAGTGGAAGAAGATGGTCGATACAGCTATCTCGCGCTGGTGAGCGATATCATCAACCCGATCGCCCAAATGGCGAATACCTACAACCAAACGGGAGTGAATAAATTCGTTGGCAAGGAAGAGCTGGCCTGGACCGTGAACGAGTCGTTGACGTGGACAAATCGCTTCAATTACAACTATGCCTTGGTGGATGGCCGCGTGTTCTCTCCCTTGGTGTGGTACGGACCGGGCAAAGCACAGAACACGGCTGTCAATGCCGATCTGGACGCACCGATGGTCACCTTGGCCGAGGGCTTTAGCCTTGAGCGGGGGCCAAGTGTTTACCAGCACCGCGACACCTATGGAGACCTCACGTTTGAATCCTACCTCAACTACGACCGGACCTTCGGCGAAGACCACCATGTAAAAGCCACCGCAGGTACGAGCGTTTTTACCCGTCAGGGCAAAGGGCTCGGAGCGTGGGCCTTTAACATCCCCAACAATAGCTGGGACTACGCCGATATTTCCGCGAGCCAAGCGGCCGGCGGGTACTTGAATGGTGCCAGCAGCTTTTTCTTTGAAGAGCGTCTTCTGTCCGCTTTTGGCCGTGCAGAGTATGCATACAAGAGCCGCTACCTCGTCTCAGGCGTGCTGCGCCGTGACGGGAGTTCCAAATTTGGTCCCAATGCACGCTGGGGCATTTTCCCTGCCATCTCTGGTGCCTGGGTCATTTCTGACGAGCCCGCCTACCGTTGGGCTCAAACCATTGATTTTGCGAAACTGCGTGCCAGCTTTGGCGTCGCAGGCAACGACCAAATCCCCAACTTCGCCTACCGTGCTTTGCTGAATGGCGAAGGAGTCTATCCTTTTAATGATCTGCTCACTCCCGGTGTGGCCATTGGACGTGCCTCCAACCCGGACTTGAAATGGGAAACAACCCGTCAAGCCAATCTTGGCCTCGACTTGCGGATCCGTAACGCCCTGAACATCACGTTGAACGCATTTGAGAAGCGCACGAGCGACCTGCTGTTCCAACCCGAAGTTTCCGGGGTTTTAGGCACGTATAGTGCAGGCGGCTACCCTCCTTTCATCAATGCAGGCGATGTACGAAACCGCGGGGTAGAATTGGAGATGGCCTACGCCACCAAGCCCACCCGTACGGGTCAGTTTACTGCCAGCTTCAACGCCACGTACCTTCAGAACAAAGTTCTCCGCGTCCCGGATGGGGTGGACTTTATTCCCGGTGCCGGATTTGGCGTGGGCGGCAATGTGGCGACACGTTTTGAGGCGGGTTTCCCCATCGGGTACTTCCATGGGTTTGTAACGGATGGCATCTTCCAGTCTCAAGCCGAAATTGATAACAGCCCCGTTGTTCAAGCAGGAGCGCGCCCAGGCGACCTTCGCTTTGTGGATGTGAACGGGGATGGCGTCATCAACTTCAGCAATAATTCGGACAAGACCCAAATTGGATCCCCCATTCCTGACTTCACCCTAGGCTTAAACTTGAGCTACCGCTACAAAGCTTTTGATGTCAGCACCAACCTCTATGCCGCCATTGGCCAGGAGATTATCCGCAACTATGAGCGCCAGCAGCCCTATGCGAATATGTTGGACTACACCATTGGACGCTGGACTGGAAACGGCAGCAGCAATGACGTACCACGCTTAACAACTTCACTGACCCGGAACACCGTATTCTCTGATTTCTTTGTAGAAAAAGGGGATTTCTTGCGCGTCCGAAATCTCCAAATGGGTTACACCTTGTCTGAATCCTTGACAGAGCGCTTGGGTGCGCGCAAGGTTCGAATGTACCTGTCAGGGAACAACCTCTTTACCCTGACGGGCTATCAGGGCTTTGATCCAGATATAGGGAACTTCGGCGGGGTGCTCGCCGCTGGAGTCGACTACGGATTCTATCCCCAAGCTCGCACGCTCATGGTTGGTCTAACGCTTCAATTTTAAGCGATGAAAACACGTTTTATCTCTCTTTCCCTTTTGGCTCTCAGCGCTCTGGCGATGGGCAGTTGTGAAAAATTCTTGGACGTCCAACCCCGCTATGTGCAGGACGCGGAGAACTACTTTAACCAGCCTTCGGACTATGAAATGGCGCTCACGGCTGCCTACGACTTACTTCAAACGTCTTATCTCACCCAATGGATCGGTGAAATCGCATCGGACAATGCGATTGCCGGTGGGGAGAGTGTCACAGACACAGAAGGCTTGCACCAAATCGAAGCCATGACGCACAACGCAGTGAACAACGAGCTGCGCAGCATCTTCCGCTGGAACTACGCGGGCATTGCTCGGGTGAACTACATGATGGAATTCAAAGACAAAATTGACTTTGTCGGAAAGGATGCCATCCTAGGCCAAGCGCGCTTCCTACGGGCCTACTATTACTTTGAGCTGACGAAGTACTTTGGCGATGTGCCCTTAGTTATTGACGAGCGCTTGGGTGCGGATCAAGTCACCAAGTTAGACCGAAGCCCTGCAGCGGAGGTCTATGCGCAGATCGAGGCTGATTTACGCTATGCCTCGGCCACCCTGCCTTGGAGTAACCCCGAGAAAGGCCGCGTAGATAAGGGCGCATCGTTGGCCCTCCTCGGCAAGGTACAGCTCTACCAAGGCAAGCACGCCCAAGCGGCCATCACCTTGGACTCTGTGATCAACTTTGGTGGCTATGCCTTGGTCGAGAATTATGCGGACCTCTGGTTGGACGCGAATGAAAACAACAGTGAAACCGTCTTTGACATTGAGTATTCCGGTTTGGAAGGCGGCAGCTATGGCTGTTTTGTTTGCTTGGAAGGCAATGCGGCGGCAGGCTTTAATGGGATTCGCCAGTACGACGGCCCCTACTACAGCGACGGAAACAGCTACAACTTGCCCACCCAAGACCTCTACGATGCTTTTGACGTCAGTGACCTTCGACGCGATGTGACAGTCCTCGACCTCGATGCCTTTATTGCTGCGCAGCCCAATGCAAGCAGCATTAGCTATGCCATAGGCGGAGGTGGCCACACCGGGTACTACAACAACAAGTACATCAAGCGCCAAGCGGAATTGGGATTGCCCGACAACGACTTGACCTCCCCACTGAACTACAAAGTGATACGCTACGCAGATGTGCTACTGATGGCCGCTGAGGCGCATGCCCAAAATGGCAATGATGCGTCAGCATTGACCTATGTCAATGAAGTGCGCGCACGGGTGAACATGCCTGCGCTCTCCTCCGGGGGGTCTGCCTTGCTCGCAGATATTTTCCACGAACGCCGCTTGGAGCTTTCCGGCGAGGGTCTTCGCTTCTGGGACCTGGTGCGAAGTGGCCAAGCCGTGCAAGAAATTACTAATTTCCAAGCGGGAAAACATGAGCTCTTTCCCCTCCCTCAGGTTGAAATCGATCTCGCCGGTGGCAATTGGCCTCAAAATACCGGTTACTAAACGTTTTTTTAATCCATATCAACTCAAAACCAAAAACCATGAATGCACCCACTCGCATCTGGCGCCAAGGTTGGACACTCGTCGCCCTGGCCCTCCTCGTGTCTGTAGGCTGTAAAAAGGAGCCTTCCTTGGGCGACCCTCCTACCGCTGAAGACGCAGAATTTACTTTCATGCCTTCGGCTACAAATCCCAACGTAATCGAATTCACCGCCAACAATGCCACGTTGCAAGCCACTTGGGACTTCGGCAATGGCACCACTGGTGAAGGGACCAATGCCACAAGCAGCTATCCCTTCGCAGGCACGTACACCGTCACCTTGACCGTACAGAACTCTGGCGGTAGTGCAAGCAGTTCACAAGACATTGTGATCGCTCAAGATGACCCCAGCTTAATCAATAACCCTATTTACCAATTGCTTACAGGTGGTTCTTCGAAGACCTGGGCGGTAGATTCGGTCCGTCCCGCACACATGGGTGTAGGACCCAACCCCTCGGGCGCTGCAGGCGACTACCCTGAATGGTGGGCAGCCGGTTCCAATGAAAAGGCCGGTTCTGGATTGTACAACGATCGCTACACGTTCCATTTGCAGGGCTTTGGCTTTGACCATGTAACCAATGGTGATATCTACGTCAACAGCGCCCATGCGGGCGATGCTCCTTTCACGGATACCACAGCGAGCCTCGTAGGTGATTTTACGGCTTTCACGCCCAATGTTTTGGGTGAGTCTTGGACCTTGACCGAAGGGACCGATACAACCATCACGCTCACGGGAAATGCCATGATCGGATATTGGACCGGTGTGCAGACGTACAAAATCGTTTCCATTGACACCAATGAGATTTTCCTTCGCTACACGGACAGCAAAAATGCCGATTTGGCTTGGTACATCCGTTTAGTTCCTGAAGGATTTGTCAGTGATCCTGGCCCCCAGCCCACAACGTATGCTTTGCCCATTGATTTTGAAACGGTGCAGCCCACCTTCACCACGTTTGGCAATAGTACTTACAGCATTGGTGCCAATCCGGATGCCTCGGGAGCTAACACAAGCGCTACCGTTCTGACGACCGTGCATGGCAATGAAACGTGGGCAGGCCTCTTTGTGGACCTCGATGCGCAGCTTGACTTCACTACAGCCAATCAAATCAAATTGATGGTGTGGGCCCCAGACACGGGTACCTTCCGCCTCAAGTTGGAGAACTCCGCGGCGACAAGCCAGTTTGTGGAGCAGGATCAACCTGTCACCGTCGCACAGGCTTGGACTGAGCTCACCTTTGATTTGACTGGGGCCGCGACGCTATATGACCGTGTCGTCCTATTCCCAGGATGGGGTGTTTCCAATGCGGGAACCTTCCACGTAGACAATATCAAGCAGGAATAACATTCCAAATTTTTCAATACACAGTGGGCGGGACATCCCGCCCACTTTATTTTTGACCCATGAGCAAGCTTCCCCATATCTTATTCCTTACCATGCTTCTTTCTTTGGGATGCGAAACCGAAGGCCCTTCGGCGAATGCACCCAAAAATTTGGCCTATACCATTGTGGCTTCTACTCAAACAGCTGGCTTAGTGGACATCACTGTCACCGCGGATGCGAGCAATTATTTCACACTTAAGCTGGGTCAAGACCCTAACGCGGTATTGCTCAATGAACCCAGTGGACAGTTCGCTCATCAGTTTACCCAGACGGGGGACTATCCAGTACGTATTCGTGCCCACAGCACATTTGATATTTACGTCGAAGTGTGGGATACCATCCACATCGAACTTGTGAACCAAACCCCACTGGTGCCCACCACAGGATATAGTACACCCATGAGCTATCCAGGCTACACCTTGGTTTGGAACGATGAATTTGACTCGACGGCCTTGAGCGACGATTGGACCTTTGAAATCGGCAACGGAAATTGGGGCTGGGGGAACAATGAATTGGAATACTACCGAGCAGAAAATACCACTCTCCTTAACGGAAGTATACTCATTACGGCCAAAGAAGAAACCTTTGGGGGCTTCCAATACACGTCGTCCCGAATGATTACGAAAGGGAAGCGCTCGTTTAAATATGGGCGCATTGACATTCGGGCGGCCTTGCCATCGGGGCAGGGTCTGTGGCCGGCACTCTGGATGCTCGGAGAAAATATCTCCACGGTAGGCTGGCCTTCTTGCGGGGAAATTGACATCATGGAAATGACAGGGGGCAGTACCCCGAACCAAGGCGATGAGCGCATCCACGGCACCGGACATTGGTCCAGCAATGGAAACCATGCCTACACCGGTGGGTCCATTGTCGTTCCCAACGGCAGTTCCTACCAGAACGAATTCCATGTCTACTCCATTATTTGGGATGCGAACTCCATCAAATGGTACCGCGATGACGTGCGTTATTACACCTTGGATATTACCGGCTCCGATAAGACGGAGTTTCACGAACCCTTCTACTTCATTTTCAATGTGGCTGTGGGGGGCATTTGGCCCGGTAGTCCCAATTCCCAAACCACTTTCCCGCAACGCATGGCGGTAGATTACATCCGCGTGTTCCAGCCTTAAGGGCGTGAGTGCATTCCTTCGCTCGCGTGTTCCAGACGGAGGCAGGATTGAAAACAAAAAACCCGCAGCGTTCGCTGCGGGTTTTTTTCTTTCGCGGTGAGGGCGGGATAACCCTCCTTCCTGGTCGGGTGATCCCGCGTGTGGAGAGGCTAAAAAGCCCATCCACAAGTTCCTATTACCCCCGGCTCTTTGCCGGTGGTTCTTTTTTATTGCCATAGGCTTACAAGAAAGTATTTCTGATGCGCCAAGGCAAAAAAAAGACCCGCCAGTTGGGCGGGTCTCCTTAGCTTGTTGACAAGCTTTCGCGGTGAGGGCGGGATTCGAACCCGCGGTACAGTTTCCCGTACGCCAGTTTAGCAAACTGGTGGTTTCAGCCTCTCACCCACCTCACCGGGTAAATACAGATAGACTGAATTAGGGCTGCGAAAATACATGAAAATTCGGCTTGGTCATAACGAATTCTGCCGCCCATGAATAAAATCAACGCTCCACCCAGAGGGCATCGACCTGTATCTTCGTGGAGTAAACACAACCCCCTTGATTCCCATGAAAGACGTCGTCATCGTTTCCGCCGTTCGTACCCCCATTGGCCGCTTCCAAGGCGCCCTGTCCTCCATCCCTGCCACCGAATTAGGCGGCAAAGCGATCCATGGCGCATTGGCTAAAATCAACCTGGACCCGAAGCTAGTTCAAGAGGTCTTCATGGGGAGTGTACTCCAAGCTAATTTGGGCCAGGCACCTGCCCGACAAGCAGCCCTCGCAGGAGGTTTGAGCCAGGACGTGCCTTGCACCACGGTGAATAAGGTCTGTGCGTCTGGCATGAAAGCCATTGCATTGGCCGCGAATGCCATTCGGGTCGGTGACGTCGACATCGCCGTAGCCGGCGGCATGGAGAACATGAGCCAAGTACCCCACTACCTGCCCAACAGCCGTGCTGGATTCAAATTTGGCGACACCCATCTGGTGGACGGCCTAACCAAAGATGGTCTGATCAATGTCTACGACCAGCAAGTGATGGGTGTATGCGCGGACCGCTGTGCCAAAGAACACGATTACAGCCGCGAAGAGCAAGATGCCTTTGCCCTGCAGTCCTACGACCGCAGCGCAGCAGCCTGGGAAGCCGGCAAATTCAGCGAAGAAGTGATTTCGATTGAAATCACGGACCGCCGCGGCACCACCACGGTGGTCGACCGCGACGAGGAATACACCAACATCCTGCGCGATAAGGTGCCTACACTCCGCCCCGCGTTTACCAAAGACGGTACGGTTACGGCGGCCAATGCCTCGACATTGAACGACGGTGCAGCGGCCCTCGTCCTCATGTCTGCCGAAAAAGCAGCGGAATTGGGACTGACACCCTTGGCCCGCATTGCCGGTACCGCAGATGCCGCCCACGAGCCTGAGTGGTTCACGACCGCCCCGGCCAAGGCCGTGCCCAAGGCCCTCGCCAAGGCAGGCTTGGAAGTTCGGGACATTGCTTATTGGGAATTGAACGAAGCCTTCTCCGTCGTCGGGTTAGTAAACATGGACCTCTTGGGCATTGATCCGGCTACCTGCAACGTGAATGGCGGCGCAGTTTCTCTAGGTCATCCCCTAGGATGCAGCGGTGCACGAATTATTGTTACTTTGCTGCACGTTCTCCAGCAAAACCAAGCGCAGTACGGCGGTGCCGGCATCTGCAACGGTGGAGGTGGGGCATCGGCCATGATTCTTGAACGATTGCATTGAGCACCCACGGCTTTTCCCTCTACAGCTTGGCACCCATGCGTGCCGAACCCAGCCACCGCGCAGAAATGGTGAACCAGGCGCTGTTTGGAGAAGCCTTTGAAATCGTGGATCGCAAGAATGAATGGACCCATATCCGCTTGGGCCACGACGGCTATATGGGTTGGGTATTGGACCGTCAAATTCAAGGCATCACCCACGAATCCTATCGACGTCTCGTGGATGAACCTCAAGCCTTGGTGAGCGATGCGGTGGATTTAATTGAGCATGATTCCCCAAGTCTCACCCGCACCGTGGTGGCCGGTTCCCCCTTGCCCTTTTACCAGCCCGCGGAACAAATACTGCAAGTCGGGTCAGAGGCCTTCTTGTTCCAGGGGCGGACGGCCCAGCGGTTGCGCACCAGGGAAGAATTGTTGCTCAATGCCTACCTCTACTCCAATGCGCCCTACCTCTGGGGTGGCCGAAGTGCTTTTGGTATTGACTGCAGTGGTTTGACGCAGATGGCCTACCGGCTGACCGGTTTCTCGCTCCTCCGTGATGCGAGCCAACAAGCCACGCAAGGCCGCACCCTTGATTTCTTAGACGAAGCCCAAGCCGGAGATTTGGTGTTCTTTGACAATGAAGCAGGCCAAATCGTGCACGTCGGCATCTATGTGCGCGAAAACCGCATTTTACATGCCAGCGGTTCAGTCCGAATGGATGGACTCGATAGCACCGGCATCTACAATGCGGAGCTCGGTAAGCACACCCACAAATTGCGCCTGATTAAGACGCATTTCTAATTATTTCTTGGGCTTTGACGCGGACGACTTGTAGTTGAGCAAGACCGTCGATACGCTGTCGCGGACAAACTCAGCGCGCTCCATTCGGCGCTTCGCGCGCAGGGCCTCTATGCGCCACACATCCCGCGAAACACTGACTTCTTTGTGACGCAGCTGCAAGCTATCGAGCTCGCGTGAAACGACCTGCAGGGTGGCCTCCGCGTTATCGAGTTGATTGGAAATCTCTTCATAGCTCTTCTGCAGCTCCTCGAGCTGTCCTTGGGTATTTCCCATGGTGCCTTGCGCCGTCAGCAAGCGTTGTTCAAAGGCCAAACTGTCCGATTGCAGGCGCACAACTTGGGTTTGGGCAAAGAGCAAATCTTTTTTCGGCACCAAACAGGCCGAAACCAAGAAAAAAACCGACAAAAGGGCCACGTAGCGCATGAGTCAAAGATAGGGGCATTCGTACCTTGTGGCCATGCCCCTTTTGGATGTTCGAAGCCCCAGTGAGTTCGCCCATGGCCATGCGCCAGGCGCTTTGTCCATGCCCCTCTTCAGCGACGACGAGCGGGCCCAAGTGGGCATTTGCTACAAGGAAAAGGGCCAAGGCGAAGCGATTCGGCTGGGACTCTCCCTAGTGGGGCCCAAGATGGCCGATCTCGTGACCCAGGCAGATCTCTACGCCGCAGAGGGTCCTCTGGAAGTCTACTGTTGGCGCGGCGGCATGCGTTCTCAATCGGTCGCGTGGCTTTTGCAGACCGCGGGCCATTCCGTAAAGCGCTGGGAGGGCGGCTATAAAGCCTACCGCGGCCGGGTATTGGAGACCTGGTGCGGCGACCACCCCTGGGTCGTGCTCAGCGGACTTACCGGCAGTGGCAAGACGGAAATCCTCCGGCATATGGCCTCGCAGGCCCAGGTGCTGGATCTGGAAGGTTTGGCCCACCATAAAGGGTCCGCTTTTGGCCACGTTGGGGAGGACGATCAGCCCACCAATGAGCAATTTGAAAACGACGGCGCCCAGTGCATTCAAGGACTCGACCCCCACCAAGCTTGGTGGATCGAGGATGAAAGCCGATCCATAGGACGCATCTGGCTTCAACACGGGTTCTTTGACCGAAAAAAGGAGGCACCGCTTATCATCGCCCAGCGCTCTCGCGAGAACCGATTGGACCACTTGGTGGCACTCTATGGACAAGCCAGCCGCGAAGACCTGGCGGCCGTTTTCCCCAAGATTGCCAAACGCCTAGGCCTCCAAAATGCCCAGTGGGCCATGGACGCTGTGTATGCAGGTGACTTGCGCAGCGCGGCGGACCTTGCGCTCCAATACTACGACCGAACCTATTCCGAAAGCATGGCCAAACGCCAGGACTACATCCTCGCCCAGGTCGATGCCACGGACTGTACTTTTGCGGAAGCCGCGGAGAAGATCCTTCGCGAGACCCAAACGACCCTACAAACATGGATTCAGCGACGCGCCCAGCCCTAACTAGCTTCAACCCAGGTTCGGGCTGTGGATGCAAGATTGCCCCCAACGCATTGCGGGAAGTCATCGGGGCGTCTGGGTTCAATCCGAATCAATCCTGGCCCACTCTGCTCTTTGGGCATGAAGCCAACGAAGATGCCGCGGTGATGGACCTCGGAAATGGAGACGTGTTGGTGCATACCACGGACTTCTTTACACCCATTGTGGACGATGCGTTTGAATTCGGGCAGATTGCCGCGGCGAATGCGATTAGTGACGTCTATGCCATGGGTGCCACCCCCGACATGGCCCTGGCCATCCTCTGCTGGCCCTTGGACAAACTTCCCGCTGCTATGGCGGGCCAGGTCCTCGCCGGCGCACGGGACACCTGCACCAAGGCAGGGATACCCCTTGCAGGCGGACACAGCATCGATGTACCGCAGCCCATTTTTGGTTTAGCGGTTACCGGCCGATGCCGTCGCGATGCCTTAAAGACCAACGGCGGCGCTCAGCCCGGCGACCTGCTCTACCTCACCAAACCCTTGGGCATTGGCATCGTAGCTACGGCCATGAAAAAAGGGCTCGCCACCGAAGCCGACCATGCTTGGGGTCTGAAGACCATGTGCGCCCTTAATGCCGTCGGCGCCAAACTTCCCGAGGGCGTCCACGCCATGACAGACGTGACCGGTTTTGGCCTAGCAGGGCATTTGCACGAGATTCTTTCGGCCTCTGGCACGAGTGCGGAGCTGGATTATGCATCGATCCCGACCTATGACAAAGTGCGCATGGCGGACCTCTATGCGTCGGGCTGCATGCCTCAAGGCACGACTAAAAACTACGTGACGTACTACAGCGATTGCGGCGCGGTAAGCGGGGAACAGCTGTTTGTGCTTTTTGACCCGCAAACGAGCGGAGGCCTATTATTGGCCGTAGCCCCCGAAGCGCAGGAAGGCGTTGAAACCCTACTGCGTCAGGAAGGCGTGCATGCCTCGCCAATTGGACGTGTTACGGAAGCTCAGGAGAAAAAAATCGTGTTCGCCTAAAAAAAGCGGTGCCCCTGAAGGCGTTATTTCACCGCGCGTACGCTCTCGCCCGATTCAAACCGGACTATATAGCTCCCCGGCATCCAGTGCATGGAGTCGACCAACGCATACCCACGACCAAAGGCCACCGCGCGGCCTTCGTATATGATTCGGCCCGTTGCGTCGTACACCCAGAGATCGGTCCTAGCATCTAGATTGCCTCCCAATCGCAAGCGTCCTTCGCTGTCGAACTGGGCCCAACGGCGCTCCAGAACTTCCGTGGGCAAACCCACACCCGAAGCATCCAACCACACTTCATAGAGTTTGGCATTGCTCGTGCTCAAGTTGTTACCATTGCTGAAAAAGATGTTTGGTGCTGTGCTCCGAATTCCACCAAGCATGTAACCAATCAAAACCGAGCTGTTGGGAGCCGATGGCAGGGCCGATTCATGCAATATGCCTTGTTGGAAGCCAGCATGGGCGGGCAAGAATTCAGCCCCCGCACCTAAGTAATCGGGAAGATCGCCAAGGTAGTATTCGGACGTGCCATTCACCGTTTCCACCATCGCGGAAACGTGCTTTGTAAACGGAACGTTTGGATCTTGAATGAGCGTTCCATCGCTCTGAACGAGGTATTCTCCAATACCGCCGAGGAAGACGGTCACCATTTCGGCGTTAGCGGAATCGTACAGGCCAAAGTGCGCGCTGTGGTACTGATTAAGCAGCTGAGAAGCCCCCGTACGCAGGGCCAAGCCATTGTCATCCACATCCACCATGTCATGCCAAGGCAAGTTGGCCGTTGGTTGAAATACCCCCGTAAAAGCCGTCAGGGTATGGTCCCCCGTTGCAGGGTTGATGCGGTGCGCCATATTGTAGTCTCGGCGGTGCATCAAGGCTGGGCTGGATACCGCAATGTAGTTGCTCACGGCGATGGAATCCCCGACCAAGCCCAGCTCAAAGTGGCTGTACCCGTCGTGGTACGTTTGGCTAAAGCCAGGGCCATGGTTGGGACCCATGGGATTGTAGAGGCCGTGAAAATAGTGCCCACCCGCCAGGTAAACCGTGCCGTCCAGTTCGCGTGCTACGCCGCCCGTCCAGGCGAAGCGTGCATCAACTTGGGTCGAGATGGCTTCCCGCGCCGCCACACCGTTGCCCGACTGAATGGCGTCAATAAGCTCTGCCACATGGACGGCCGTAATTCGGCCGTAGGTGGTATGGTTGGACATTGTCGTGGAATAGCCATAGCCCCCCATGAGGTACAGGATGCTATCCAGCTGAACGGCCTGCATATTCGTGCTTAAGAACTGTTCTCGAACTTCTACCTGCAGGGAATCTACGGGCATGGACCAATATTGCAGCGTACTGGGATTCACCACATGAATGGAATGGTTCGCCTCCGAGGCTAAAAAGGCCGAAAACGGGTGGCGTTGGTGCAAACCATCCACGCGTCCACCCGCCACGAGCCATTCGCCATTGGCTTCTCCGATAGAAAAGCTCTGAGCACCGTCCCAACCGCTGATGGTTTTTTCTTCTACACGCACATTCCATCCACTTACTTGCGCCTCCATGGCCAAGGAGGGCAGCAGGGCAATCAATAGGAAGCTAAACTGTTTCATGGGAGCAAGATGTCGACAATCAGCCGAAATAAGGGTGATATTTGTCACCTCAAACCATTCCTCATGGCCACCGCCCAAAGCACCTACCTCGGCAGCCTCCGCTGCGAAAACCTTCACCTCCAAAGTGGCACTCGGATTCATACTGACGCCCCCACTGACAACCAAGGCATGGGCTCGGCCTTTTCGCCGACCGACTTATGTGCCCTGAGCCTCACGACCTGCATCATGACCACCTTGGGCATTTACGCCCAGGGAAAAGGAGTTGAAATAGTGCATGCGACCGGAGAAACTACCAAGCATATGGCCTCAGACCCTCGGCGGATAGCGCGCATTGAGGTGGCTATAACTCTCCGCCTCAACGTCGCCGTCGACGCTCCGATGGAAGCCTTGTTGCGACGTGTCGCCCATACCTGTCCAGTGGCCCGCTCCTTGCACCCAGATGTCGAGCAAGACGTGACGATGACCTTCCTATCCTAGTGCACAGCGATGCCCTCTGGGAGTCGTGGGCAGATCTGCTCGCGGACCAGGGATATGTGGTCATTGATCAATTCCTCCCCGCCCCTATCCTGGCCGACCTCCTGGCCTTTTTTAAAGCGAAGCAGGATGAACTGACCCCTGCCCGGGTCGGCGCTTTGGGGGAACGCCAACAGCTATCCGATGTCCGTTCGGATCTGACCTTCTGGCTGGATAAGCCCCGCGATACCGCTTTGGCCTCCGTTTTTAGCTGGATTGAGGAGAGTCTCCAACGATGGAATCGCTTACTTTTCCTCAGCTTGAGTGGCTATGAATTCCATTTGGCCTACTACCCGACGGGGGGGCATTACGCCAAACATTTGGACCAATTCCGAAGCCGAAACAACCGGATGATTTCATGTGTGCTCTACTTAAACCCACACTGGAAAGAAGGCGATGGAGGCGAATTGCAACTCTATGATGCCACCGGGGAAGTGGAAACCCTTCGCATTGCGCCCTACATGAACCGCATGGTCTTTTTCCGCAGTGACGTGGTGTGGCACGCGGTCCGGCCAGCGAAGGCTCCGCGCAAAAGTCTAACGGGATGGCTTCTCTATCAGCCCAGTGATGTGGGAGCCGTTTTGGGAGCTTAAGGGACGCGTTGCCCACTAGAATCGCCCGAACGGGTGTGATCAGGTGCCACCTCTCGGCTTGAAACGGCCTGAAAGCGTCCGATTTGCGCCCACCGCTCGAGGGTATGCCCCCGCGCCTTGAGGCGTTTCATTTGCTTGGGACGCAAGGCGCCCTCTTCAAAGTATAGCACATCCGGAAGCCCTTGAGCATGAAGCTTCTTATGGTCCACCGATTCCTGCAAACTTTCGCCATAACGGACGTGATGCAGGATCACTTGGAAGACATTGGTGATAATCGTACTCCCGCCAGGCGTCCCCAACACGGTTTTCGATCCATCAGGCCCGATGAGGATGGTCGGGGTCATGCTGCTCAGCATACGCTTCCCTGGAGCCACTGCATTCACTTCAAAACCAATGAGTCCAAATTGGTTTGGTACGCCCGGCTGGGTCGCGAAATCATCCATTTCATTGTTCATGAAATAGCCATCCACCCATTCTCCGCTGCCAAACAAACCGTTGAGCGTGGTCGTTACCGCGACGGCATGCCCCATGGAATCGAGTATGCTGAAATGCGTCGTCTCATGCGACTCCAAGTTTTCATAGGTCGCTTCCCAGTTCAGGGGTTCATGTAGGCCCTTGGAGAGGTGTCCAAAACGGCTGGCAACATAGGCCGAATCCACCAAGAGCTCCGTCGGAACCGTCATGTAGGCCGGATCGCCAAGGTACCTCGAGCGGTCGTGGTAAGCGACTTGAGCCACCTCCACAAAACCATGCATACTGGCGACATTCCACGTTGAACCAAAGCCACTATTCGCTTGCTCGGATGCCTGGAGCATTTGCAATAAGGCCACCCCACCACTCGAAGGAGGCGGCATGGTAAAGACCTCATGCCCACGGTAGGTGTGCTGCAGAGGGCTACGCCATGTGGCGTGGTAGGTTCCCAAATCTTCAGGTGAAAACCAACCTTGAGACCACTCAAGTAAGCGGGCTGCATGCAGCCCTTGATAGAAGGCATCTGGGCCAAACATGGCAATATCCCGCAAGGTTTCGGCCAAGGCTTTTTGCACCAGCCGCTCCCCTGCCACCCAGGGTTCCGGGTGAAAAAAGGGACTTTCGGGATGGGGTGCGAAGTCCGGCCCAAATCGATTCAAGAGTTCTGCTAAAAAGGGCGTGATCGCAAATCCCGTATCCGCCAAAAAGATCGCGGGTTGAAGGAGTTCGGGCCAACTCAGCGATGTGGAACCGAAGCGGGCGTAAAGCTGCCACATCCCATCCACGGATCCCGGCACACCCGATGCGGCGACACCACGCAATGAGGATCGAGTTGCATACGAAGGCAAGTAGGTGTCGCGGGATGCCGCGGCAGGAGCTGTTTCCCGGAAATCTAGACTGACGGCCTCCCCGCCCGCCGTGTGCACCATGGCAAATCCCCCACCCCCGAGGTTCCCCGCACGAGGCAAAACAACGGCCAAGGCAAAATGGGTGGCTACCGCCGCATCGAAGGCATTGCCGCCTTGGGCTAAGGTGGACATAGCCACATCCGTTGCAATGGGGTGCGCCGTGGCCACCCCCGCTCCCGACTGGGCAACCATGCTTAGGCTTCCCAACCCAGCCATCCAAAGTAAAACGTGCTTCATGGTAGGGCAAGGATAGGAAGAATTTCTTCCCGCGGGGCATAGCCCTCGATCTCTGGATAGATTACGCGAAGGACAAAGGCACCTTGCGTACCCAACGGAGGCTCCCAGCAACTATCTCCAGGCCCTTCATATTCGAGCCCACCCCAGCGATTGTAGACGGCAAAACGCAAGGCGCCGCCGTACGAGGAAGACAGGCAGTAGCGATCGTTTTTTCCGTCCCCGTTGGGTGTAAAAGCCGTCGGAAACCAGCGCTGATCCCGTCCTGTGCAGAAATAGGGCAATTGGGCCTCCACGGTATCCACTTGGCCACAAAGATCTTCCACCACCGCATAGATGGAATACACTCCATCAAAGGGGTAGGTCACCGATACGGAATCCAGGGCCTGTGGCACCTCATGAATCAGAAAAGTCTGAACCAAGGAAACATCTTGCAGCCACACCCACGCTTGGGGGCAGTCCACTTCCTGGAGAATCAACGGGGGCGGATTCAACTTGAGCTCCACCAGCTCGTAGGTCAGGCATCCGTTGGCATCAAACTTCTCCAAAATGTACTCACCCGGGCGATCCCAGGCCATGGAAAACCCGCCCGTGGGCGATGAAACCGCCACGCCTCGAGTGCTATCGGGACCGCGCCAGGCCATACTATCCACCCCCGTGAATTCTCCGATTTCGGCCACATAACTCGAATCACAGACCAAAATAGTTCGGGGCAAAACCCGTGGCAAGGGATCCGCCGATACGACCCATACAGTATCCGTGTAGGCACAGGAATCGGAGGTGGCATACAGCACCAAGGGACCATATCCCCCATACGCGACGGTCTGCGTCGTGGCCCCGGTGGACCAGAGGTATTGATCCATCCCAAAGGGTGCCGTGATGGAGGCGGGCTCGTTCGGACAGCCCTGAACCGTATCCGGCAAGAGGTCCGCCCCTTCGGGATAGTACGGAAAGCGCATTAAGACCGAATCCATGGAGCCGCTGGCGTCGCGCGCCACAAGCCGGACCCAGATCTCCCCGGCAAAGCCCAATGCAGGCTGCACGGTGAGAAGGGTATCCCAGGGGTTGATGTCGCTTACTGTGGCCAGCCCACTCACCACTTTCGTTCGAACCACCTCCACCGGTCGGTTGCAGCTTTGGATACTAAAAAAGCCTGGCAAAGGCGTGCTACAGCGAACGGGAAAATTGAGAATGCTCGATCCCAAGTTCAAATAGGGGTCCAAGAGGTCCAAGTCCGAATCAAAGCCCGAATAAAACCCCGATAAGCCTGTTCCGGCCCCTTCCCCAGCAATGACTTCGACATGGAATTGTTTTTGGCAGGTCAAGGACCATGTGCCCGTTACCTGGTTGTCCGGAATGTATATGGACTTCCACAGCCCATTGGCGCTTGTTTTTGTACTCGCGGTCAGTGGGGCACCGTTGTACTTCAGGCTCGGCACACCGGATGTAGGGACAATGACCAGCAAGTGCGTATTGAGTCCACTCATGCGGGTGGCGTACACGGCCCGACTGCCTGTGCACCCAATAGGTGGCACGAGCGACATACCCAATTCAGGCTGAAACTGATTGGAGCCTGTCGTAATGTGAAAGCAATAGACGGGAGCACTGGCCTCGAGTTGAGCCAAATCCCCCACATTCGATTGGTTGCCCGCAAAGGTGATTGTAGCGGGCGAGGCCCGATCCCAATATCCTTGGACCACCCCATTTATTTTGATCTCGGTGCTGTCTACCGTGGGGATGACCACGAGGTAGTCCAAACCCGTAGGGGCGATTCCCCGGGCAATCATGTATTCCGATCCAAGCAAATCCTCGGGTACCAGCTGATCAAAGCCTCCATCTTGGGAGGGTGCCCCAGAATTTTGCTTGTAGTGGTTGCCGCCGGTGGTCACGGCAATGGGCTTGTCTGCGACAATGCTCGCCCCAGCAAATTGAAAATTTTCAGCAATTGTCGTGGTATACGATTGCCAGGCTTGCAACGCAACCGTCATTTGGTTGGTGCCGGCCGTATTCAATATTCCGGGAGGAAGCGTAATCACTACCGTGGTATTGGGCTCTGTAGCGACCACGGAAATAAAGCCCATCGCGGCTTCTGGTGCCGGATTGGCGGCGACAATTTTCGTTTGGTTCCCCGCCAAGAAGGCGGTTCCTAGAGCGCGCGTCCCTTTTCCCGTGACCAGGTCTTGGTTGAACACATGATTCACCCGCTGCGTGACCATAATGTCCCGATTGCTGCGCACAAAGAGGGCCGTTCGGCTCATCGGTTGATGTGCTTTCGTGAGCGAAATGGCACCGTAGGTGCTCCAGAGATTCGTGATTTGGCTTGAAAGCGCGAGCGTCTGGGGAACCCCTTGGAGCAGGTTGACCGTTTGAAAGTAGCTACTGTCCGAATTGAAGACCACCACCTCCGCATCCGGAAAGGGGGTACTCAGGGTGATTTCTTGATTTTGGTCGAGCCACTCCGGGATGGGCGGCAAGTAAAATGCCGTGTCTAGCTGCCCGTACAAAGTAGATTGCGCCCAAAGACAGTATAGAAAAAAGAGGGCACGACGCACCCCTTAAAGTTAAGAATACTATTTCTATGAACCGCCGTTATACAAAAGGGTTTGTCCGCGGGGACAAACGGCGAATTTCGAGGGCTTCCGAATCGACCCCCAAGACGGCCGGAATGGTCCGGCTACAATGGCGGGACCAAAGTGCATAGGCGTTGGATCCGGTGTTCAGCATGAGCAGCCCATCCCCCTCTTCCAATTGCGGCAACAGCAACGCTTTCTGCAGGTAATCTCCAGCGAAACACAAAGGCCCCGCTATATCGGTCCGTACGATTGGACGGTCTGCGGCGTCTCCGAGTGGAATGAATTCCATTCCACGGGGTTTCACGTAGGCATCCCGCAGCAAAAAGTCCGCCCCCACGTGCACATAGGCCACCCGTGTGGCCCCGCGCTGGACGGCATATTCCACATCGCTATATGCATAGCCCGTATAGAAATAGGACCATTGGCCAAATTCAGTGATCAGCTGGTAGCTCCACAATTCCGGACAGGTGCGGCGAAGCGCTTGCGCATAGGCCATCATTGCCGAAGGGGAATCGGTGAGGATTTCGGGCATCAAGCCTCCGCCAATGTCCAAGGTGTCAATACGTCGCTCCAGGCCCGCATTCGCCAACAGCCCATTTGCCTCCTCGGCCAAATCCAACACGGAACGGATGGCTGTTACGGCCGATTCCGTCCGAGCCATGGAGCTCCCCGAATGCACATGAAGTTGGGTCACGGGAAACGCTAAAATGGCCTCCAGAATGGCCGACTTCTGTGCGATGGGCACCCCAAACTTGGATTCGTCGTGGCTCACATGGTAGACCGACGGGGCGCCTGTTTCCACCATGGGATTGATGCGAATTCCCACGGGGAAATGGGGCTTGGAAGGAAGTCGATTTAACTCTTCTAACGTGTTGACATTAAATCGAATACCATGCAAATCTTCTTGACATTGTTCAATCTCTCGCCGGGTCTTTACGGGCGAATCGAAGACGATGCGTTCGGGCGGACAGCCCGCTTTCCGAGCCAGGTGAACCTCTTCCATGGAAGCGGCCTCCAAGCCATAGCCCCATCCTACCACACGGCGCAAAATCTCCACGTGAGGTTGAGTTTTAATCGCTACCGCATGGAGTACACGAGGGTGCGAAAAAGCGGCGGTTAAATGGTCGAGGTAGCGCTTTTGCTGGGTCCATGAATGAAAGAGAACGGCGGTATCCCCCTCGCCGATCCACCCTTCATGGCGTGCGGCCTCTATGGCCCAGATCGCTTCCTCGCGCAGGGTTTTCATGCCTCAAAAAGGTGTTTGACCGCCCGCTCAATGAGGGCGATGATCTGGAGATCATTGGTGGGATCAAACTGCTTCTTGGCCAGTTGCTTTCGCACACTGTAGGAGCCGATAGCCAACCGAATAAAGCTCTTCTCGCCATACTGGACGGGTTGCCCCAAGAAAATGCGGTCGTAATCACGCAAACCCTCGTGACGACTGAGGACCAAAGAATCGAAAAGTTTTTTGAGCTCCGCATTGTTTAAGGCACGTCCTTGGACCAAAACCATGAAGCTCACAATGCTGTCATTCGTCAACTCGATGTTAGGCATCAGGCGGAAGTAATCGCTTTGTGCCAAACGGCCCGTTACAACCTGGCTCCACCGGCGAATCAATCCATTGGCCTCATCCTGAGAAAAGGCCATGTAGGCTTCCATTTCGCGAAGGGCGATCTCCCAACGCAGGCGCAAACCGACATTTTTAAAGGCAGGCAACTGTTCGCGGACCGCAGGCAAGGCAGTAGGAAAGTCATAGGCGGTGAACAAGTGCTCAAAACCCTTAGCTACCTGGGCAGGCTTGGTGGCCAACATCGCGGTCCATTGTTTGGGAACCAATAAGGCCCCGCAAAATGGCGGCGCTTGATAGAATTTGGATCCTGTGACCATGATCATCACCCCTTTTCCAATCAGATCATGAATAAGGGTGCGGTCGGTCCGAAATTGGCACATGTCCACAACCCACATCACGCCCTCCCGGAATTCATCGATGATCGCCAAATCATCCTTGATGCCCGACTTGCTACCAAAGACCAAATTTCCGACCAAAGGCTGGCCGGGATGTTTAGCAATAAGGTCGCGAATCGCTTGTTTTCGGTCCACAATGTGGCCACTTTCTGCGCGGGCGTCCAGGAAGTGCACACGGGCCTGAATCTCCTCCGAAACCTGCTCTCCCATCGGAATGCGCGCGCCAAATTGGTTCCATTCCGCATAGTACGCATTCTCGGCGGCGGCTTTGGAGCCCGACCCTAACTCTTCGGGACAGGAAACAATGTTGATGATTTCTTGTCCTGGATGCAGCATGGCCTGGAACAGCAAGGGCAGATACATCATGTCGCTGCCACTTGGTCCAAAGTAGACGTGGAATTGGTCTTCCTCCGTAGCCCGAAGCAAGGCCTGTAGCCGCTTTGCTTGGTCTTTGACCATGGCATCGTGGGTGGCATCGCTGTACGTGGCCAAAAAGTCCCGTGCTGTCTCATGCCCTGACGGGGTAAGTGTGCCGCAGGTACAGGACCCCCTATGAAAGAGGCCTTCGTACTTTAAAGGATTGAGGTGGTACTTGTTTGCGTCCGTTTCTGGGCGTAGAAAAATGCGCTCATCACATCCTGAAGTCAGGATTTTTAGGAGCGTAGCATCATCCGAAGACATGGATGTCATGGTTTAAAGGATTCGGCGACAGCGTAGCCGCTCATTGGTCGTATGCATGGCCAACGTTAGCCATGCAAAGTGGGTGTCGTGCACCAAACGGGCCTCGCCTCGGCGGTAAGCTTCCGACCAGTCGGGATCGCAGTGGTAGTCGGCGGTGAATTCCACGATGCCCTCCAAGGTGATTCGGCTCATTTGAAGACGATCATTCGCAACAACGCGAACATCATGCCAGGCACCTTCACCGATGCCCCCAAGGTAAACTGCCCCTTCAGGCAAGCTCTCTGGCTGTTCATCGGGTTCGTGGAGCTGTCCCACCCGCGTATCCGGTGGTAAGTGGATGGCCTTGCTACGTCGAAAGGCATAGGTGATCTTTTCAAGAATGTCCCGGAGGGCATGTCCCACAGGGCGTTGATGCCATTCGCCGCGGCCTTCGCTCCAAATCATAAACTGGCCAGAGCTTGCCCCAGCAATGACATTGAAGTACGGGGAGGGCGCCAAGGTCACGGGGTAGCGAAAGCGTCGGTATGGCCTCGTGCCCGGTTCCAAGGAGGCTAGAATGGTGGTAGCGACAAAGCGAGCGCAGTTGGATTGCCTGCGGTCCAAGCCATTGTAGCCCATGAATCCTTTTTCCTGCATTTGATGCGCAAACGCGAGGGCTTTTGCGACATCCCCCCCATAGAAAATGGAGGCGAACATGCGGCCATCTCCATGGGTTGCCGCCTTTTTATCCTCCAATTCTTGCAGCAAAGCCTTGAAGTTGGTTAGGTGCCCTCGCTCATCCCATTCTGGTCGGGTTGTCAGAGCCAACTTTGGATCGGTTTCTTGGCTGCGTGGGCGTCCCATTATACGTGGGGTGAGATAGCGCCCAAAGTCGAAATAGCGGAATTGATCATGTTCTACGATGACCATGCCTGCGTGGCCAACCATCAGGTTGACGTTGCGAATGAGGCCCAGTTTACGCAGATATGTCCAGATTTTCTCTGAACCTCGAGCCGTCATCTCAGGCCATGCCAAGGGGATAATCGCGGAGTGACGCAGGACAGCATGGGACATGGTGCAAAGATGCGCGATAGCCGGAAGCCACGCAAGAAATCGCCCCAGCACTTTGGATGAATGTCTCCAGCGTGACGCAAGTCACCTCGGTAGGGCGATGATTCAATCATCTTTGTAACGAAAACTAGATCATCCTATGCTCATTCTTGCCTACATAGCATCCCTATTTATTGGTCTTTCCCTCGGAATTCTAGGGGGAGGCGGGTCGATTTTAACGCTTCCCGTGCTGGTATACCTCTTCGGGATTGATGCCACTTTGGCCACCGCGTATTCACTCTTTATTGTCGGGTTTACGAGCCTGGCATCCATTGTTCCCAAGGCGCGCCAGGGAGAAGTGGATTTTGGGACGGCCCTATACTTTGGGGCGCCCGCAGTGGTAGCCGTCTACCTGACCCGTGCGCACCTCGTACCCCTGATTCCAGATATCATCCTGGAAACCGCATCCTTCACCCTCACTCGAAGCACCTTCTTAATGCTCCTGTTTGCGGTCTTGATGCTCTTGGCCGCCCGAGGTATGATTGTCGGAAAGAAAGCAACGAGTCCTACTACCCCCTTGCCAACGTGGAAGAAAATCGCTGTCATCCTCACGGAGGGCCTCGCGGTAGGTGTTCTGACCGGCCTCGTAGGGGCTGGGGGCGGCTTCCTGATCATACCGGTCTTAGTCTTGGTCACTGGCCTGGATATGAAAACCGCAGTGGGCACAAGTTTGACCATCATTGCCTTCAAGTCACTCCTCGGATTTACAGGAGATTTGGGCCAACACACTATGGACTGGACCCTCCTCACTTTGGTGACTTTAGTCGCTATCGTTGGCATGGTCATCGGTACCTTTGTCAGTAAGAAAATCGATTCCAAGCCGCTCCAGAAAGCTTTTGGCTGGTTTGTCCTGATCATGGGACTCTTTATTGTCGGCAAAGAATTGCTTTAAGATTTAACACCTAAACCGCACACGTTATGCATATCCATCCCAACGTCGAACAGATTTATACGGGCTGCTTGGCCCAAGGTGCTTACTTCATCCACTCCAATGGAGAAGCGGTGGTCATTGACCCCTTGCGCGAGTCTGCTCCCTATTTGGAGCGCGCCGAAAAATTGGGCGTCACGATCAAGTTTGTCTTAGAAACCCATTTTCACGCGGACTTTGTTTCCGGACACGTGGCCTTGGCCGAGAAGACGGGAGCGAAAATCGTCTACGGGCCGAATGCCAATCCTGCTTTTGAATTCCATAGCGCCCAGGATGGCGAAATCTTGGAAGTGGGCGATTTAAAAATTAAAGTGTTGCACACGCCTGGACACACCATGGAATCTACCTGCTACTTGCTCATCGATGAGCAAGGAACTGACCGCGCCTTGTTCTCCGGCGACACGCTTTTCTTAGGCGACGTGGGTCGTCCTGACTTGGCACAGAAAGCGGCCAGCATGACCCAGGAAGATTTGGCCAGCACGCTCTTTGATTCGCTTCGCACGAAAATTATGACCTTGAGTCCTGATGTGGTGGTCTACCCTGGTCATGGTGCGGGTTCGGCCTGTGGCAAGAATATGAGCAAGGAAACGGTCGGGACCCTGGGCGAGCAGCTAGAGACCAACTACGCCCTGCGCGTCAACATGTCACGGGAAGAGTTTATCGCCGAAGTCACCGATGGCCTGCTTCCTCCCCCCGCATATTTCCCTGAAAACGTAGCGCTCAATAAGAAGGCTATTCCTGGATTTGAAGAAATTCTCGCCGAGGCAGGCAAAGCCTTTGATCCTGTCGCCTTCGAGGCCATGGCGAATGAAATGGAAGCCCTCGTTCTGGACACGCGCAAGCCCCAGAGTTTTGCGGCGGGGCACATCCCCAACTCTATCAACATCGGGATCGACGGCGGATTTGCCCCTTGGGTGGGCGCCTTGATTCCCGACATCAAACAGAACATCCTCTTGGTCACCGACTTGGGCCGGGAAGAAGAAGTCATCAAACGCATGGCACGTGTCGGCTACGACCGCGTCTTAGGCTACCTCGAAGGTGGTTTTGAAGCTTGGTCTGCCGCTGGCAAGGAAACCGACTCGGTCGAGAGCATCCCGACCTCTGAATTTGCCCAGCGCCTAGCCGCGGATCCCGCTGCCGTGGTATTGGACGTTCGCAAGGTCGGCGAATACACCGCGGAGCGCATGACGACCTCCATCAACCTTCCCTTGGACGACCTCAATGCCCGCTTTAACGAGTTGCCCTCAGGAAATCCCGTGTACATCCATTGTGCGGGGGGCTATCGCTCCATGATTTACAGCTCCATTTTAAAGAGCCGTGGCGTCCACAACATCGTGGACATCCAAGGCGGATTTGGGGCCATCAAGAACCAAGAGGGGATTGAGGTGACCAACTATGTATGCCCAAACAGCGGTGTAGCCATGGCTCCACCCGCTGCAGAGACCGTTACGGAAGGATCCAGCGGTATGACGTTCCTGCAACGACTCCTAGGCCGTTTTGGACGTTAGAGTAGACACTAACGGGCTGGGTAAATGGATTCCCGTTGGCGTTTTGATACTGATCTAATGATCGCTCGTAAAAGAAGGTGGCCTCGTCCACCTTCTTTAGTTTAAAGAGGATTTCCATGCCCTGCTGATCCCACTGGTAGACACGCAGCGTCATGGTATGCGTGCTACCAAGAAAGAACTCATTGGAAATGTCGATGCGCTGCTGCCACTTGTCTTGACCAAATCCGCTACCGTTGACCAAGGGGTCGTCTGTTTCGATGAGCAAGCGGTATTCGGGAATGGTGAAGGTGCCTCGCAAGCGCTCGTAGCCTTCAATTTGGTAATAACCCGTTTCGCCATCGTCGATGATTTCAAAGGAATACTCGACATAGGGCATGCCTCCCATTCCTGGTCCGCCGCTTGTACCATCAAAAGCGGTGACAGAATCCACCACCCCTTCAGCTGGAATAGCTGGAATCTTGGCCGAGCCGCTTACGGCAGGCAACGAGGCGTGGGTGGCGCGGATGACATAGGTTTGGCCCGCTACCCCAGTCAAATTGGGCGA
>OBMK010000287.1_pt1 | contig 48733 bp, 47 predicted proteins | sample 1539081 | NCBI WGS metagenome assembly OBMK01 (sample SAMEA3355528, study PRJEB22509) | marine metagenome | biome: marine; feature: river plume; material: water | place: USA | collected 2010-08-07 | depth 0.5 m | reverse complement strand
AACTCGTGAGCAACACATTCGCCGTGAAAAAGCCACCTCCAATATTTGCACCGCCCAGGTTCTGCCGGCAGTCGTTGCCAGCATGTACGCGGTCTATCACGGGCCTGTGGGTCTCACGCGCATTGCCAAACGCGTTGCCACCTACACCGCCATTTTGGCGAAGGGCCTGCAGACCCTGGGACACGTTGCGGTCAACGCATCGGCCTTTGATACGCTCACCTACTCGGTGCCGGGGCAAGCTGACGGATTAGTTGAAGCCGCTTACCGCGCAGGGGGCAACTTACGCCGCGTCGATGCCAATACCGTTGCCCTGTCGTTAGATGAAACCACAACCCGCGCCGACCTCGAGACCCTGTGGCGTGCATTCGGCGCATCCGATAGCAACCTGCCAAGCATCGAGGCCTTGGGTGCCGATGAGCCGACTCTCATTCCTGCCGCATTGCGCCGGCAGAGCGCGTTCCTGACGCATCCCGTTTTCAATGCCCATCACAGCGAAACCGCGATGCTGCGATACATCCGCTCCCTGAGTGATAAGGATTTGGCGTTGGATCGCACCATGATCCCGCTGGGCAGTTGCACCATGAAATTAAATGCGACCAGCGAGATGATTCCCATCACGTGGCCTGAGTTCGCCCACATTCACCCCTTCGCACCCGCCGCGCAACGCGCAGGGTACGCGCAACTCGACGCACAACTGCGTGACTGGCTGTGCCAAGCCACCGGCTATGCCGGTATCAGCTTGCAACCCAACGCGGGTAGCCAAGGTGAGTACGCAGGCTTGTTGGCCATCAAGGCCTACCACCAAGCCAAAGGCGAAACGCAACGTAACGTATGCTTGATCCCCGCAAGTGCCCATGGCACCAACCCAGCCAGTGCGCAGATGGTGGGGATGCAAGTCGTGGTCGTGGCCTGCGACGAGGCGGGTAACGTCGACATGGCCGATTTGGCAGCCAAGTGCGAGAAGCACAGCGCCCACATCGCCGCCATGATGATCACCTACCCCAGCACCCACGGGGTCTTTGAAACGCAGGTCAAAGACTTGTGCGCATTGGTGCATCAGCACGGTGGACGTGTCTACGTCGATGGCGCCAATATGAATGCACTGGTCGGCGTTGCAGCGCCCGGTCAGTTCGGTGGCGATGTGAGCCACCTGAACCTGCACAAAACTTTCTGCATTCCGCATGGCGGCGGTGGCCCGGGTGTCGGCCCGGTTTGCGTTGTGGCGGACTTGGTGCCTTACCTCCCCGGCCATGTCACCGGTGGGTTGCCCGTTACGGGCGGCGACGCTGCGGTGGGTGCCGTCAGTGCCGCGCCGCTTGGTAACGCTGCGGTGTTACCAATCAGCTGGATGTACTGCCGCATGATGGGCGCAGGTGCGCTCAAGCGCGCCACCGAAGTTGCCATCTTGAACGCGAACTACATCAGCGTGCAGCTGCGCGACCACTTCCCAACACTGTATGCCAGCGCGTCGGGACGCGTGGCGCACGAGTGTATTTTGGACTTGCGCCACTTCAAGGAAACCACCGGTATCCAAGCGGAAGACGTGGCCAAGCGCCTCATCGATTACGGTTTCCACGCGCCCACCTTGTCTTTCCCGGTGCCCAACACGCTCATGGTTGAGCCCACCGAAAGCGAGGACTTGCGCGAGCTCGATCGTTTCATCGACGCCATGAAGTCGATTCGCCGCGAAATTGCGCAGGTCGAAGCCGGGGTCTGGCCCAAGGACGATAACCCCTTGGTCAACGCGCCCCATACCGCAGAGACCCTCACACGCGAAAGCTGGGACCATGCCTACAGCCGCGAGACCGCGGCGTACCCGGTCGCCAGTTTGAAACGCGGCAAGTACTGGGTGCCCGTGGGTCGAGTGGACAACGTGTACGGTGACCGGAACCTGTTCTGCAGTTGCGTGCCACTGAGTGCGTACGCCGAGTCCGCAGAAGCCGTGTAAAGTCTCGAGATGCAACTCGAAGACACCCCACCTCAAGCGACCGACCACGCCCGCCGACAGCACTTTGCCAGCGATAACTATGCGGGCATGTGCCCAGAGGCGGCGCACTGGTTTAACGCCGCCAATGGCAGCGGCCATGCGCCCGCCTACGGCGATGACGCGTGGACTACGCGCGTGTCCGATCGCTTGCGCGAGACCTTCGACAAAGACTGTGATATCTACTTTGTCTTCAACGGCACAGCGGCCAACTCGTTGGCACTGGCCAGTTTGTGCCAAAGCTATCACTCCGTCATCTGCACGCCAGTTGCCCATATCGAAACCGATGAGTGCGGCGGCCCCGAGTTCTTCTCGAACGGCTCCAAACTGCTGGTAGCCGACGCGGGTCCAGACGCGGCCGCGTTGGGCAAGCTCACGCCTGCAGCAGTCGAAACCATGGTGCTCAAGCGCAACGACCTGCACTACCCCAAACCCAAGGTGGTATCGATCACGCAATCGACCGAACTCGGTACGGTTTATAGCGTCGAAGAGGTCAAGGCGATCACGGCCATGGCCAAGCAACACCAGCTCAAGGTACACATGGACGGTGCTCGCTTTGCAAATGCGGTGGCGACTTTAGGCTGTCACCCCGCTGATGTGACGTGGCGCGCAGGGGTCGACGTGCTGTGTTTCGGTGGCACTAAAAATGGTTTACCCGTTGGGGAGGCCGTGGTCTTTTTTGACCGCACACTGAGCGAAGACTTCTCCTATCGCGTCAAGCAAGCGGGGCAACTCGCCAGCAAGATGCGCTTCATCTCGGCGCCTTGGTTGGGGATGCTTGAGAGCAACCTGTGGCTCAGCAATGCCCGCCATGCGAATGCCATGGCGCAACGCCTGCGCGAGCAGTTAGCGCTTATTCCCGGGATTAAGTTCTTGGCCCCCACGCAAGCCAATGCGGTGTTTGCGCAACTGCCCAAACTCGCCATCGATCGCCTTCAAGGCGATGGCTGGCGGTTTTACGAATTTATCGCGGGCGGTGGCTGCCGCTTCATGTGTGCATGGGATACCACCGAGGCCTCCGTTGATGCATTTGCAGCGGCTGTTACCCAAGCCCTCAAGGCAGACTGACGGGTGACCAGCGCTGCAACGCCAATGCGGATTTTGGCGGTTATCCCGCCAATGACCCAGCTCAATACGCCGTATCCGTCAACGGCGTACCTGACGGGCTTTTTGCGCGCACAGGGTGAAGATGCTCATCAGGTCGATCTGGCCCTTGGCCTTATCTGCCGCATCTTCACGTCGGCTGGCTTGCGCGACGTTCGCGACTGTGCATTGGCACTACCCGAGGCAGACCGATCTGCCAGCGTCAATGCTTTTTTAGATTACTTCGATGACCACCAACACGTCATCGAACCCGTCATTCGGTTTTTACAGGGCCATGACGCTACCATTGCCCACCGTATCGCCAATCGAAGCCTGCTACCAGAGGGCCCGCGCTTCGCCGCGTTGGATGTCTATACCGATGACGACGGCGGTGATCCACTGGGCTGGGCTTTTGGCGTGTTGGGTGTGCAAGACCGCGCCAAACACATCGCAGCGTTGTACCTGAACGACCTTGCCGACGTGCTGCGGGACGCAGTTGACCCGCGCTTTGAGTTTGTGCGTTATGCCGAGCAACTGGCCGGTAGTCAGCCAAGTTTTGACCCGCTCGCCAACGCCCTCGCCGCACCGCCCAATTTGTTGGATCAGTATTTGACGCTGCTGACGGAAGCGGCCATCGCGCAGCATCAGCCCCAAGTGGTATTGCTCTCGACACCGTTCCCCGGCTCCGTTTACGCGGCCCTGCGCATTGCACAAACCATCAAACGTATAGCACCCAACACCACCATTTGTTTGGGCGGTGGTTATGTGAATACCGAGTTACGTGAGTTGACCGAGCCGCGCATCTTCGACTTTGTTGACTTCATCACACTGGATGCCGGTGAACGCCCTTTGCTGTGCCTGCTCGAACACCTGCGCGGCAAGCGCGGTCCACAACGGCTGGTGCGCACCTTCACACGCAATGCGGCGGGTGCGGTGCAATACACCAACTGGGCCGAGCCCGATGTGCCATTTGAGTCGGTGGGTACGCCCACGTGGGATGGCCTACCTCTCGACCAGTATCTCAGTGTGCTGGACATGCTCAACCCCATGAACCGCTTATGGAGCGATGGCCGCTGGAACAAGCTCACCATTGCCCACGGGTGCTACTGGAAGAAATGCAGCTTTTGCGACGTCAGCCTCGACTACATCAGCCGCTACGAGACGGCGAGTGCCGCTGTGCTCGTCGATCGGATCGAGGCCATCGTCCAGGAGACAGGGCAAACGGGCTTTCATTTTGTCGATGAAGCCGCCCCCCCAAAAGCCCTCAAGGCCTTGGCTGAAGAGTTGATTCGCCGTGGCGTCCACATCTCATGGTGGGGCAACATCCGGTTTGAAAAGACCTTCACCCCCGAGCTAGCCGATCTGCTGGCTCAAAGCGGTTGTATCGCCGTGTCGGGTGGGTTGGAGGTGGCGAGCGACCGGCTGCTGCAACTCATGAAAAAAGGCGTGAGCGTCGAACAAGTCGCGCGCGTCACCAAAAGCTTTACCGACGCAGGCGTGCTGGTGCATGCCTACCTGATGTACGGCTTCCCCACGCAAACGGTGCAAGACACGGTCGATGCATTGGAGTATGTGCGACAGTTATTTGAGGCAGGGTGCATTCAGAGTGGATTTTTTCACCGGTTCGCCTGCACGGTTCACTCGCCTGTCGGCCTCAACCCCGAGGCCTATGGCATCACGTTACAGCCACTACCACCGATCACTTTCGCGAAAAACGATATCGGCTTTGATGACCCAACAGGGACCGATCACGCCTTGTTGGGACAAGCGTTGCGCAAAGCCATTTACAACTTCATGCATGGGATTGGCACGGATGCCGATGTGCGCAGTTGGTTCTCTGCCATCGATCCCGACACCCGCTACCCGAAACCCAAAGTCAAGCGCGATACCATCGCGCGCGCCGTTGGGTTGGTTTAACCAGCGATATCTGGTGTGTCGACGCGCACATCAGCGCATTGCGCGCGATGGGCCAAAGCGTGCTCCATGACCACCAGTGCCAACATGGCCTCGGCAATGGGCGTCGCGCGAATGCCCACACACGGATCGTGTCGGCCCTTGGTGATCACCGAGGTCGCCTGACCCGCTGCATCAATGGTGTCACGTGGTACCAAGATGGAGCTGGTCGGCTTGATGGCGATCGCCACCTCTAAGTCCTGTCCCGTGCTGATGCCGCCCAATACGCCGCCCGCATTGTTACCCACAAAGCCATCAGGACGCAGGCTATCGCCGTGGGTACTGCCGCGCTGTGACACGCTGTCAAAACCCGCGCCGATCTCCACGCCTTTTACGGCGTTGATGCCCATCATGGCGTAAGCAATATCGGCATCGAGTTTGTCGAAGAGCGGCTGTCCTAACCCCACAGGCATACCCGTCGCGACAATGCGTAATGCGGCCCCACACGAGTCACCTGACTTGCGCAGCTCGCCCAAAAAATCTTCGAGATAAGTGGTGTCTGCAATGGGTGCAAAAAACGGATTCTGGGAGACGTAGGCCCAATCTTCAAAGCCGATTTTTTGATCCCCAATCTGCGTCATGCAACCCTTGAACTGCACGCCCCACTTGTGAGCCAGCCATTTTTTCGCTACGGCTCCCGCTGCCACCATCGGCGCGGTCAGGCGTGCCGATGAACGCCCACCACCCCGAGGGTCACGCAGACCGTACTTATGCCAATAGGTGTAATCGGCATGGCCGGGCCGGAATGTTTGAAGGATGTCGCCGTAATCTTTGGATCGTTGATCGGTGTTGCGAATGAGCAAGGCGATGGGCGTGCCCGTGGTGAGCCCTTGGTAAACACCGGACAGGATTTCGACCTGATCTGGTTCGTTACGCTGGGTTACAAACTTGGAGGTACCAGGGCGACGGCGATCGAGGTCGGGCTGAATGTCCGCCTCGCTCAAGGCGAGCCCGGGCGGGCAACCGTCAATCACACAGCCAATGGCTGGGCCGTGGGATTCACCGAAGTTGGTGACTGCGAAGAGGTGTCCGAATGTATTGCCGCTCATGACCACTATTATCGGTCAAGCCGCGGGTCGATTTCACCCAGTGGCCGGTCTCTTAATCGGCGGACTGCTCGGCATCTGCCGGCCAGTCACGAATGTAGGCCTTCAGCATTTTGTTCTCGAAGTTCTGACTGTCCACTACGGCCTTGGCCACGTCATACAGACTGATAACCCCCATCAACATGCGCGAATCCATTACGGGCATGTAGCGGGCATGGCGGTCCAGCATCATGCGGCGCACCTCGTCCAGATCCGTCTCGCCGGTACAGGTCAGTGGCGCATCGTCCATCGCGTTACGAACCGTCGACTGGCCCAGCATCCCGCCGTTGGCAACGACTTTGGCGATCACCTCGCGGAAGGTCAACATCCCCACCAAATCCCCATGGCTCATCACGACCAGCGAACCGATGTCCTTTTCGGCCATCAACTCGACAGCTGATTTGAGATCGCTATCGGGCTCGACGGTGTAAAGCGTGGTGCCCTTGACCCGCAAAATATCACTGACTTTCATGGCGTATCTCCTGTCAAGGTTGGGCCAAGTAACCGCTTGGTTACCCTGCATTTAGGTTCAATATAGCGCAATGTGCGGTTGAAAGTCATCTGCAAGAAGGCGTAAATAAGGGTGATTTCCCTAGGGCTTCCCCTCGGTGTTCACGCAAATGGACGCCCGCTTGCGGTTAAGCTTGATGCTGATTAAATGAACACGCTTGAACTTGGAGATCCTGATGCCCGGCTATTCTGACCCCGGATTCGACACCCTCAGCCTACACGCGGGTGCAGCGCCTGACCCCACCACTGGCGCGCGTGCCGTGCCCATCCACCTGAGCACCTCGTTTGTTTTTGAGTCCGCTGAACACGCGGCATCGTTGTTCAACCTAGAGCGTGCGGGCCACGTCTACAGCCGCATCAGCAATCCGACCAACGCGGTGCTTGAGCAGCGGGTATCCGCACTCGAAGGGGGTATCGGCGCACTGACGACCGCGAGTGGCCAAGCCGCTTTGCATCTGGCCATCGCCACGCTCATGGATGCGGGCTCGCACATTGTCGCCAGTAGCGCGCTGTACGGCGGATCACATAACTTGTTGCACTACACGCTCAGCCGCTTTGGGATCGAGACCACGTTTGTACACCCCGGCGACGTCGACGCGTGGCGCGCTGCGGTGCGCCCCAACACCAAATTGTTTTTCGGCGAAACGGTGGGCAACCCCGGCATGGATGTGCTGGACATCCCCACCATCAGTGCGCTCGCCCATGACAACGATGTGCCATTGATGGTCGATGCCACGCTCACACCACCGTGGCTCATGAAACCCCTCGACCATGGGGCCGATTTGGTGATGCATTCAGCGACCAAATTCCTCAGTGGTCACGGCACCGTCATCGGCGGGGTATTGGTAGACGGGGGCACGTTTGACTGGGCCGCCAGCCCCAAATTCGACAACCTCAGCGCTGCCTACCACGGCTTTCATGACATGGTGTTCAGCGACGAGTCCACAGTGGGCGCCTTCTTGCTGCGTGCCCGCCGCGAGGGCCTGCGCGACTTTGGCGCCTGCATGAGTCCCCATAGCGCGTGGCTGATTTTGCAGGGCATCGAAACCTTGGGCCTGCGCATGCAACGCCACATGCAAAACACCGAGGCGGTCGTGGCATTTTTGGCCACTCACCCCATGGTGGAATGGGTGGGTCATCCTATTTTAGAAAGTCACCCCAGCCACGCAATGGCGAAAAAACTGTTGCCGCGTGGCGCGGGATCAGTATTCAGTTTTGACATCAAAGGCTCGCGTGAACAAGGCCAAGCTTTTGTGGAAACACTCAAGGTCTTCAGCCATTTGGCCAACGTGGGCGACTGCCGCAGTTTGGTTATCCAACCCGCCAGCACCACGCACTTCCGCATGGATGCCGCCGCACTCAAGCAAGCCGGTATTTCGCCCGGAACCATTCGCCTGTCAATCGGCTTGGAGGATGCCGATGACCTGATCGATGATCTGAAACGTGCGCTGCGCGCGGCCGAAAAAGTGGGGGCTTGATTCACATGAAAGTCACGCTCACCACCAACGGTCAAACACAAGACACCTTCATCTACACCGGCGGTAAAGCCTGGGTCGATGGCCAACCCACCGCTGTGATGATTCATGGTGTACTGAACGATCACAGTGTTTGGATTTTGCAATCGCGTTATCTGGCACACCACGGCTACAACGTCTTGGCGCTCGATTTGCCCGGTCATGGGCAAAGCACCGGTGCACCCCCAGCGACCGTTGAGGCAGCCGCCGCGCACATATGGGCGCTGCTCGATGTTCTGAAAATTGAAAAAGCCGCTCTGATTGGCCACAGCTTTGGCGCCCTCATCGCACTGCAAGCAGCGGCCGAACGTCCAGCTGCCTGCACCCATTTGGGCCTGGTCGGCATCGCCTATCCCATGCGGGTCTCGCCCGTGCTGCTGGAGTTGTCGCAAAGCGACCCGCTCAAGGCAATCGACATGGTGAACACCTTCAGTCACAGCACGCTCGCGCCGCCACCGTCGGCGCTGGGACCCGGTACCTGGCTGTATGGCGCCTCGCGTGCGTTGATGCGTCGAATCCTGCGCAGCAACCGCACAGACAACGTGTTTCACATCGGCTTCAACGCCTGCAATCAGTACGCAGGTGGCGAGGCGGCTATGGGGGTGGTTACCCAACACGCGGTTAAAACGCGGTTTGTACTGGCAGACGGCGACCAAATGACGCCGCCAAAAGCGACCAAGTCCCTGACGTCGTTGGCCCCTCACGCCACCACGGCCATGGTGCACGGTGGCCACCAATTGATGCTGGAAGCGCCCGAAGAGACCTTGCGGGCCATCGCCGATTTCTTAACCGTCTAAACAACCACAAAGCGCATGTCTGACGATTTAAAAAACGTAAAAACTTTTGAGGCGTTTTACCCGCTGTATCTGAAAGAACACCAACACCCCTTGTGCCGTCGCATGCACTTCATCGGCACGGGTCTTGGCATCGCTGGACTGGTCACCTTCGCAGGTTCAGGCTACCCCGAGGCCCTGCTCGTGGGTTTGATCGCCGCGTATGGGTTTGCGTGGCTTGGGCATTTTTTGTTTGAGAAAAACAAACCCGCCACATTCAAGCGCCCAATCTTCAGTCTGATGGGCGACTTATCAATGTTCCGCGATATGGTGGCGGGGCGTATCCCGTTTTAATCGGGGTCACTGACCGGTCCGCACCACCGCATCTAACGCGCAACGACGATCCCAGTCACTGGCAGCCCACATGGCTGCGCTCTCCGTTGTCTTGGGCAGTAGCAGCGCGTCAACCAGCGGCCCCAGCGGCATACGAGCCAAGTCGGCAATCAACACATAGCGAGGCTCATCCTCATCGAGGCGCCCCACCCAATCCAGGGCGGTCAGCGCCGCCATAGGCTTTTCAAGGGCCAGTGCATCTATGCGCAAAGCACTGGCCAAGTCATCCGCCGATAATCCCGCCACGCCCGCACCTGCGGTCGGTTGTTTAGCGTGGTGCAGCAGAGACAAGATGTCGATCGCCAGTTGATAATCCCACCCCGCTTGGTCGTTGCGTCGCGACACCCCGCGCAACAGGCTGGGTAAATACGCCACCATCACCGCCCCAAACAAAATGATTAGCCACGCCATGTACAGCCAAACCAGCAGAATGGGGACCGTGGCGAAGGCGCCGTAAACCGCTGAGAACGTCGGCGTGGCCTTGATGTAGATGGCCAACAAACGCTTCACCACCTCCAGGCCGATCGCCATTAACAAGCCGCCAATGAATGCGTGACTCCAACGCACCTTGGCATTGGGTACGAAGTAATACAGTGACGCCAAGGCCACCACCACGACCAGATACTCGAACAGATCGAGCAACCACACATAGCCTGCAGCCACGCCGTTGCTCGCCGTAAACAGGTAGGTGGTCAAACTGATGCTACCCCCCAGCAACAACGGCCCCAACGTCAAGACGCCCCAATACGTCAGAACCCGTTGCGAGAACGGGCGCAGTTCGCGAACCCGCCAAATATCGTTCAGCTTGCGGTCAATGGTGAGGATCAAGGCGAGCGCCGTGACCAACAATACCCCGGCACCCAACCACCCCAGCTGGCCCGCCTTGCTGGAAAACTGGTGCAGGTACTTGAGCACCGAGCGCGCAATCTCACTGGGGACCAGACTTTGGATCAACCAATTTTCGACGCTCGTTTCGAGGTTGGCAAAGGCGGGTAAGGCACTGAAAATGGCCAGCGCCACCGTAAACAGCGGCACCAAGGCCATCACAGTTGTGAAGGTCAGGCTACTGGCCGTTTCGCCTAACCGGTCTTCCCGGAAGCGTTCGCGCAGGGTCAACGCCGTGTTGCGCCATGGAAACCGTGCCAGGTCGCGTCGAACGTCCTGCCAAAAAAGGCGCCATTTTTCTAGACCTGAATACCATTGACCCATACCGGTATCATGCCACTTTCATCTGCCAAAATGACCGACGGTAGTCGTCGCAACCGCCCTTTTTACATCCACAGCCCATGCCCTCAGACATCTCCCCCAACGCGCCCTATACCGCCGCGGTTGCCAGCACCAAAATTCGGGCGACGCGGACTGCCGCCGTGGCCAGTTTGATCGGATTGATTGTGGTGGGATTAGCTTGGGAGCTGTGGTTGGCCCCGTTGCGTCCCGGGGGGTCTTTTTGGGCCATCAAAGTCATCCCTTTGTGTTTCCCACTGGCTGGTCTGCTGAAAAACCGTATGTATACCTACCGTTGGATGAGCCTATTGATCTGGCTTTACTTCACCGAAGGCGTCGTACGCGCGTGGTCGGACACGGGTTTGTCCGCTGGTTTGGCCTTGGTGCAAACTGCCTTGTGCTTGGCCTTGTTTGTTGCGGTTGCGTTGCACGTGCGTTGGCGGTTAGCCAGCGTGGCCTCCACCGCATCCACCCCAACTGAAACGCCTACTAACTAATCAACACCATGGCGCAATCTACTCCCCCCACCGCGGATACGACACCTGACAAGGCGGCAGCACTCGCGGCATTCCGCCACATTGTTGGCGACGCCTATGTGCTCACCGAAGGCGATTTATCAGCCTACACCCACGATTGGCGTAAGCGCGCGAAAGGCCAAGCGTTGGCTGTCGTGCGTCCGGGCAACACCAACGAAGTGGCGGCGGTGGTGGCAGTCTGTGATGCCCATGCAATTGCCATCGTGCCCCAAGGCGGTAACACCGGCTTGGTTGTCGGCTCGGTACCCGATGAATCAGGCACCCAAATCGTTTTGAGCCTGGGGCGCATGAACCGCATCCGCGCCATCGACCCCGAAAATCTCACCGTCACCGTTGAAGCCGGCTGTGTGCTGCAAACGTTGCAAGAGGCCGTCGCAGAGGCAGGCTTTTACTTCCCCCTCAGTTTGGCTGCGGAGGGCAGCTGCACCATTGGCGGTAACCTCGGCACCAATGCGGGCGGCACACAGGTCCTGCGTTTTGGAAATGCCCGGGAGTTGTGTTTGGGCCTTGAGGCCGTGACAGCCCAAGGTGAAGTCTGGAACGGTCTATCCGGTCTGAGAAAAGACAACACCGGCTACGACCTGCGCCATTTGCTGATTGGATCTGAGGGCACGCTGGGCATCATCACGGCAGCCACGATGAAAATGAGTCCGCAGCCCATGAGCCTTTGCGTGGCATGGATACACACCGACTCTTTGGCCCATGCCGTCGACTTGTTGCGGCACGCACGCACGCACCTATCGGATGGTCTGACGGGCTTTGAGGTCATGGGTGCGTTCGCACGCGAGTTGGTGGCCAAACATTACCCTCAGTTTCAAATGCCGCTGCGCAACAGCGCCCCCGCTCCCTACGCCATCTTGCTGGAATACGCCAGCAGCCAAGACGAAGAAACCGCGCAGACCCTGCTGGAAGACACCATCGCCGCTAAGCTCGACGATGGCTCCCTCTCGGATGCGGTGTTGGCTACCCAGCTGAGCCAGGCGGACACCATGTGGGCCATTCGCGAACACATCTCCATGGCGCAAAGCCAAGAGGGCCTCAATATCAAGCATGATATTTCGGTCCCCATCTCCAAAATAGCCGACTTCGTCTTGCAAACTGACACCGCGCTGGCGGCGGCCATTCCGGGTGTGCGGATCGTTAACTTCGGCCATTTAGGAGATGGCAACTTGCACTACAACGTGCAAGCACCCGAGGGGGTGGATTCAGCTGTGTTTCTTGAAACGTCTGAGGCAACCATCAACACGTTGGTATTTGATGCCGTCAACGCCTTTGGTGGCTCGATCTCGGCCGAGCACGGTATCGGCAGCCTGAAGGCCCACACGCTGCCCAAGTACAAATCGCCCGTGGCGCTGCGCATGATGCGTGAAATCAAGCGCGCCCTTGACCCCAAGAACATTTTGAACCCCGGTCGCGTGCTGGCAGAGGGTTAGACTGCAGTTCTTGGTATCCTTATCGCTTTGAATACCGCGTAACCGACCGCCTTATGACCTCGCCCACCGCGCCCCGCCAATATGAAGATTTCATGCAGCACGTGTTTGCGCATGGCATCGAAAAAACCGACCGCACCGGTACCGGCACGCGCAGTGTCTTTGGCTACCAAATGCGGTTTGACCTCAATGAAGGTTTTCCGCTGGTGACCACGAAAAAGGTGCACCTCAAATCCATCATTTATGAGCTGCTGTGGTTCCTGCGTGGCGATGCCAACGCCAAGTGGTTGCAAGAACGCGGCGTCAGCATTTGGGATGAATGGGCAGCGCCCAACGGCGACTTGGGACCGGTGTATGGCGTGCAATGGCGCAGCTGGCCCACACCTGATGGCGGCCACATCGACCAGATTGCCGAGGTGGTCCACACCATCAAAAACAACCCCGACTCGCGGCGCATGATTGTTAGCGCCTGGAACGTCAGTGAGTTGTCAAAAATGGCGCTCATGCCATGCCATGCGTTTTTTCAGTTTTATGTGGCGCCGCCGACCGAGGCTGGCGGCAAAGGCAAACTAAGCTGTCAGTTGTACCAACGCAGCGCTGATATTTTCTTGGGTGTGCCCTTCAATATCGCCAGCTACGCACTGCTCACGCACATGGTGGCGCAGCAATGCGACTTGGATGTCGGCGACTTTATCTGGACCGGTGGCGACTGCCACATCTACAGCAACCACCACGAACAGGTGCAAACGCAACTCAGCCGATCGCCCTACCCCTACCCCAAGCTGCACATCAAACGCAAGCCCGACAGCCTCTTTGACTACGCGTTCGAGGACTTTGAGGTACTCGACTACGCGCACCACCCCGCTATCAAGGCGCCCGTCGCGGTCTAAACCGTCACCCCTGCGAGATCACGCCCATGCTCACCAGACAACAGGCCTGGGCGTTAATCGCGCTCACGCTCATGTGGGGTCTTAACTGGCCCATCATGAAACTCTCACTGCAAGAGTTAACCCCGCTGTATTTCCGCAGCAGCACCATGATGCTGGGGGCGATGTGGCTTTTCGTGTACTTCCACCGCAAAGGCCTGCGCATGTGGCCGCGGGGTAACGAGTGGTGGATCATCGTTGGCTTGGGTATCCCCAACATCTTGGGGTGGCACACCATGTCGGTCATGGGCGTGAGTCTTTTGCCGTCAGGCCGCTCGGCTATTTTGGGCTTTACCATGCCGATCTACACCGTGTTGTTTGGCGCGTTGTTATTCAAACAGCCGCTGACCAAACGCGCCGGCCTGGCAGTGGCTTGTGTGCTTGCCACCATCGGCCTGCTCACCTGGCATGAACTGACCAATATCAGCGGCAGCCCCGCCGGTATTTTGTGGATGGAGGGCGCGGCGTTGTCATGGGCACTGGGCACATTACTCATGCGCCGCGTACCCTTTGAATTGCGCCCGGAAGTGCTAACGGTCTGGATGATGCTGCTGTCGAGTCTGGTCATTTGGGCCCTCGCCATCAAGTTAGAACCGGTTACCAGCATCGCGACGTTCAGTGGTCAGATGTGGCTGACACTGGTTTACGCGGTGGTCTTTAACTACGGCTATGCGCAAGTCATTTGGTTCGGCATGGCCCGCGACCTGCCACCGGCCACCAGCGCGATGAGCATCATGGCAGTTCCCGTCATTGGTACCATTACGGCGACATTCATCGTGGGCGAAGTACCGCATTGGCAAGACTTGCTCGCCATGGTGTTTGGTGTGACCGCCATTGCAGCGGTTTTGATGCCCCCCAAAAAAACCACCACAATCTAAGCATGCGTCTCAACCTCATATATGCCCAGGCCCAAAACGGTGTGATCGGAATCAACAACGCCTTGCCGTGGCACCTGCCGCAGGACTTGGCGCACTTCAAAGCGCACACGACGGGTTGCCCCGTCATCATGGGTCGCAAAACATGGGACTCACTGCCACCTAAATTCAGGCCGTTACCGGGGCGCACCAATATCGTCATCACGCGCCAAGCCGACTGGCACGCAGACGGCGCCCACGCGACTCACAGCCTCGAAGCGGCTTTGGCGCATTTGAAAAGCAGCACCGAGACCACCCCTGAAGAGGTCTGGGTGATTGGTGGCGCGCAGATTTACGCCGCTGCGCTGCCCCTCGCACAGCGCGTGGTCGTAACCGTGATTCACAAAGACTTCGAGGGTGACGCATTCGCCCCAACATTGGGCGCTGAATGGCGTGAAACCGCCCGCGAGCAACACCGCGCTACCCCAGATGTGCCAGAGGCGCTCAGCTTCGATTTTGTGACCTTCGAGCGCTGAGTTCCGTTTAGAGCGCATATCCCAATCGTCCAAAATCGCGGGTGAAGACCCCGCAAATAAGCATTTCATGATGCGTGTACGATTAGAACTTCTGATTTTTCCGCACATATATCACGATGCAATTCGCCACCTGGAACGTCAACTCGCTCAACATTCGGCTGCCACAAGTCCTTGACTGGCTGGCAGCCAATCCGGTTGATGTGCTTGCCCTGCAAGAACTCAAGATGGCGGACGAGAAATTCCCCTTGGCGGCGTTTAATGAAGCGGGGTGGCAGGCAGCGTGGTTGGGCCAAAAAACCTATAACGGTGTCGCCCTGATCAGTAAACAACCCGCACGGGATGTACAGCGGAACAATCCACACTTTCCTGATGATCATGCGCGCTTGATTGCGGGAACATTTGATGCACCCAACGGTGAATCAGTGCGGGTCATTGGGGGCTATTTCCCGAATGGTCAGGCCCCTGACAGCGATAAGTTCATATACAAGATGGCATGGCTCGACGCCTTACGCGCTTGGGTGAAAGAGGAAATCGCGGCGCACCCAAATTTTTTGATCATGGGTGACTACAACATCACATTTGATGCAGCCGACGTCTGGGACCCCGAGACCTTAGAGGGCACCATCCACTGCACCCAGGCCGAGCGCGATCAATTGCAGGCCCTAATTGATTTGGGCTTGAGCGATAGCGTCCGACTGTTCGATCAGCCTGAAAAAAATTACAGTTGGTGGGATTACCGCGAATTCGCCTTTCGCAGAAATCGCGGTTTACGCATTGACCATGTGCTGGTCAGCTCAGCGTTAAAGGCGCGAGCGGCAAGGGCTTTTGTGGATAAAGCACCTCGAAAGAACGAACGTCCCAGCGACCATGCGCCGGTCATTTTTGAGGCAGCATTCAAATGAAACATTGGGTTAAAGGCACACTTGCGGTTGCAGCGATTTCGGCGCTGGTCGCCTGTGCGTCCACCACCGATAAAGGCACCGTGGGCGCCGATCGGCGGCAATTGCTGTTGGTCTCCGAACCGCAGATCGCTGACATGGCGAGCAAAGCATACGCGCAGGTGTTAAATGAGGCACGCAAAGCCGGCACGCTGAACACGGATGTCGCGCAATTAAGGCGGGTTCGCACCATTACGGCGAAACTCATTCCACAGGTCAAGGTGTTTCGCCCTGACGCGGTTGATTGGAAGTGGGAAACCAACGTTATCACGGCCGACACCCTCAACGCCTGGTGCATGCACGGCGGCAAGATTGCGGTTTATACCGGCATCATCACCCAGCTCAAATTAACCGATGATGAGCTTGCCGCCATCATCGGACACGAAATGGCGCACGCCCTGCGCGAGCACTCGCGGGAGCAAATTTCACAAGAGATGGCCACCACACTCACCCTGAATATCGGCACATCACTTTTGGGACTGGGCACCTTAGGCAGCAATATTGCGCAAGTGGGATCAGACCTGATGCTGAAGCTACCTAACAGCCGTACCCATGAGACCGAGGCTGATCGCATGGGCGTCGAATTGGCAGCGCGTGCCGGTTACGATCCGCGTGCTGCCATCTCGCTGTGGCGGAAGATGGGGGCTGTCTCGCAAAACGGTGGCCAGCCCAGTTGGCTCTCCACGCACCCCTCGGGCAAGGCGCGCATCGCAGACCTAGAGGTCTACGCGGCCAAAGTGGAACCGCTCTTCAGGGCGGCGAAAAAGTCTTAGCGCAAGTCGCGCAGGCTCTCGTATAGCCCTAAGTCTTGGATTTTGCGAGTGATGGTGTTGCGACCAATGCCCAGTTTGTTGGCCGCATCAACGCGCCGCCCTTTGGTGTGCGCAATTGCCGCCGTGATCAACGCAGATTCAAATTTCTGTGTGAGCTGATCCCAAACGTTGGGCTGATCATCACGAAGCAAAGCGGCCGCTTCGGCCTGCACCAAGTCAGTCCAGGGCGCGCCAACAGGGGGCAGACTGCGTTCTGCATTGACCGTTGGGTTAACAATTGCAGGCCCCCCTGCCATCACACCGGTATCCGCATCGCCTGCAAATGCGAGCGAGGCAATGCGACTCTGGTCTCTCACCTCTGGCGGTAAATCCTTCACGTCAACGACCTGGCCTGGCGCCATCACGGTGAGCCAATGACACAGGTTTTCTAACTGGCGCACATTGCCCGGGAAGTGAAAGCCTGACAACACCCGCATCGCAGCGGGCGCCAAGCGCTTGGCTTCGACGCCTAACTGCGTTGCACTGGCTTGCAGGAAGTGTCGGATCAACACGGGTACGTCATCCAAGCGCTCACGAAGCGCAGGAATCCGCAGGCGAATCACATTGAGTCGGTGATACAAATCCTCGCGGAAGTGGCCCTGAGCGACGCGCTGCTCAAGGTCTTGGTGCGTTGCGGCGATCACCCGCACCTGTACCTTAATCGCGCTGTGTCCGCCAACGCGGTAGAAGCTACCCTCGCTGAGCACCCGAAGCAACCGGGTTTGCAGATCGAAAGGCATGTCACCAATTTCGTCAAGAAACAAGGTACCGCCGTCCGCTTGCTCAAAACGACCGCGCCGCATGGCCTGCGCACCGGTAAATGCACCCCGTTCATGGCCAAAGAGCTCAGACTCAAGCAAATCTTTAGGGATCGCCGCGGTGTTGATGGCTACGAATGGTCCCTCGGCTCGCGGTGAATGTTTGTGCAGCGCTTTGGCCACCAACTCTTTACCCGTGCCAGACTCACCCGTGATTAAGACGGTCACATGGCTTTGGCTCAAGCGGCCGATGGCACGGAAGAGCTCTTGCATCGCCGGGGCTTGGCCCAGCATTTCTGTAGCCGCATCAGCCGGTTTGGCTTCTTCCGGCGTCACCACCGATTGCTCGAAGGCGCGGCGAACCAACTCAATGGCATTGTTGACATCGAAGGGTTTAGCCAGGTACTCGAATGCCCCCCCTTGAAAGGCGGAGACGGCGCTGTCCAAATCCGAGTAGGCGGTCATGATGATGATAGGCAAATCAGGTTGACGGGTTTTGACCTTGGTCAGTAGCTCTAGGCCATTCACACCCGGCATCCGAATATCGCTGACCAATACGCTGGGCAACTCGCTCAGCGCGGCGTCGGCTAACGCGGCCAACACATCATTTCCTTGCGTGAACGAGCGTGTCTCAAGGCCCTCTCGTTGCAATGCGCGCTCTAGAACAAACCGAATCGATTGGTCGTCATCAACAATCCAAATGGGTTTCATGAACCAGTTCCTTCGTTGTTATCGGTCAACTGCATCGTCAAGACAGCGGAATCAAAATTTTGAAATCAGTCGAGCCTGGCTCGCTCTCACACTCAATCCAACCCTGGTGCTGTTGCACAAACGTCTGAGCCAGTGTTAGTCCTAGTCCTGTGCCACCGTCGCGCCCCGAAACCAGGGGGTAGAACAAGCGATCCTTGATGGCGGCGGGGACCCCGGGACCGTTGTCCATCACATGCAATTCAAGTGCCAGCCTGTATCGCACTTTGCCCATCGTAATTTGACGCGCCACACGGGTCTTGAAAGTGATATTGGCCTTGCCACGTGCACGCAGATCACCCAGCGCGAGCGCTGCGTTTTGGGCAATATTCATGACCGCCTGAATCAATTGCTCCTTATCACCCCTGAACTCAGGAATCGACAGGTCATAGTCCCGCTGCACTGAGAGGCCTTTGGGGTACTCGGCTAATAAAACCGCCCGCACCCGCTCACAGACCTCATGGATATTGACGTCGCCCACCACGTGCGGTTTGCGATGTGGAGCCAGCAGACGATCCACCAGCGATTGCAATCGATCAGCTTCGTGAATAATCACCTGCGTGTAGTCATGAAGCGCCTTGTTCTCTAGCTCCATTTGGAGTAACTGCGCCGCACCGCGGATGCCGCCTAAGGGATTTTTGATCTCGTGTGCAAGGCCACGGATCAACTCCTTGTTGGCCAATGCCTGGTCGACGAGACGCTCCTCGCGCTCTTGCCGCAATTGTTTATCTAGCGGCAGCAGCTCAACCATCACGGTGTCGGGCTCATCCGTGCGTGAGACGATCACGTGAACAGGCAAGGCATGCGTCTGATGATCGGGCTGTAACGAGGCCTCAAAGCGTGTGACGGTGAACGCATCTTCCCGCGTTGCGTCAATGGCTTGCGCTAATAATTCCGGCTCAGTGAAATGGCTGGTGAGCTTCGCACCCACCAACAGACGTCTAGAGACACCCAACAAATCCTCAAACGCCGCGTTCAGGCGCTTGACACGCGAGCGAAGATCCACCACAGCGACGGACGTTGCCAGCGTGTCCAAGACCGCATGAATTGCGTCGTCAGCGACAGACGATGGCACCGCGCGTTGGGTGCTCGGCGCAGTGTCGACGCAGGGGTTGGATTTGATGGGGCGTTTGGACATACGGTTTTTGAAACAAAAAAGGGCGGTCTACACCGCCCCTTTTTCGTGCCGGTGCAAAGGGCTTACAGGCTGTAGTACATGTCGTATTCGACGGGTGATACTTCAACGCGTGAGCGGGTGACTTCTTGCATCTTCAAATCGATGTAAGCGTCAATCCAGGCATCGGTGAACACGCCACCTTTGGTCAAGAACGCACGGTCCTTATCCAAAGCTTCCAAGGCTTGATCCAGGCTTGAGCACACGGTAGGAACCAATTTGTCCTCTTCGGGTGGCAAGTGGTACAGGTCTTTGGTGGCCGCCTCTCCGGGGTGAATCTTGTTCTCAATACCGTCCAAGCCCGCCATCAACAAGGCTGCGAAGCCGAGGTAAGGGTTGCACAATGGATCAGGGAAACGAGCCTCAACGCGACGAGCCTTATCGGATGCCACATTAGGGATACGAATAGACGCTGAACGGTTCTTGGCAGAGTACGCCAGCTTCACAGGCGCTTCAAAGTGTGGCACCAGGCGTTTGTAGCTGTTGGTACCAGGGTTGGTGATCGCGTTCAAAGCACGTGCGTGCTTGATAATGCCGCCGATGTAATACAGGGCGGTGTCTGACAAGCCAGCGTAGCCGTTACCAGCGAACAAGTTCTTGCCATCTTTCCAGATGGACTGGTGAACGTGCATACCTGAGCCGTTATCACCATGGTAGGGCTTGGGCATGAAGGTCGCTGTCTTGCCGTAAATATTGGCGACGTTTTGGATCACGTACTTTTGCATCAACGTCCAGTCAGCACGCTGAACCAGCGTTGAGAACTTGGTGCCGATTTCGCACTGACCAGCGCCGGCCACTTCGTGGTGGTGCACTTCGACAGGGATACCAACTGACTCAAGGACTTGGCACATCTCGTTGCGCATGTCCATGGTGCTGTCGACGGGAGGCACGGGGAAGTAACCACCCTTGACGCGCGGACGGTGACCGCGGTTACCGCCTTCAAGCTTGGCACCCGTGTTCCACGGTGCCTCGTACTCGTCGATCGCGTAGAAGGAGTTACCGGGCTCGCAGCTCCAGCGGACGTCGTCGAACAAGAAGAATTCGGGTTCGGGACCGAAGAATGCGGTATCGCCGATGCCGGTCGACTTCAGGAAGGTCTCTGCACGCTTGGCGATGGAGCGGGGATCGCGCTCATAGGCCTTGCCGTCGGTGGGCTCAATGACGTCACAGGTCAGAACCAAAGTGGGCTCTTCAAAGAACGGGTCGATGAACGCTGTTGAAGCCTCAGGCATCAACAACATGTCAGACGCCTCGATACCTTTCCAGCCGGCGATGGATGAACCGTCGAAAGCTTGGCCCTCTTCAAATTTGCTCTCATCGAATTGAGAGACGGGGGCGGTAATGTGCTGCCACTTACCACGGGTATCGGTGAATCGGAAGTCAATGAACTTGACGTCGTTGTCTTTCACCATTTGCATCACATCGGCGACGGTATTGGCCATCAGAAATCTCCTGAAAGGTTAAAAATTGAATCGTTGCCTCGCGCACTGTGCAGCGAGGTTGTATTGCGCTTATAGCTGCTTGGGAATTAGCAGGTTCTGTGCCACACAGGGGTCCCGTGCGGCGCGCTTGCAGTCTATCGATGAATCAAGGGGCTTTTCGCACGAACACCACTTTTTTTACGCAGGTATCCGCGCTGATATGGAACATGGACGCACAAATTTAGTGCATTATGCACCAAAATAGAACAATTGCACAATAAAGGTGCAAAAGAAGGCGTTATCAGTGCCCGCGCGTCAATTGAGGCCCGAGCCGCATGTTCATGTCTTGCAAGGCGGCTTCCATCTCGGCAAACGCTTTGGTAACCGCTGTCATGGGTCCCTTCACACCCAGCTCAACATGACGACCATGCTCCGGGTGATCGACGCTGGGCAGGCTGAAGACTCGAATCTCGGGGTGACACGACTCCAGATGCAGCATAAGCGGTGTCAGGGACGCCTCCATTGCCCCGTAAACCACGTAGGAGCGTTCTTGCCAAGAGCCCCGCGCAAAGTGCCCGCTGTAATGCGTATCCAGTACCCACGCCACCATCGGCCACGCCATAACGGGAAACCCCGGCACAAAGTAGAGGTGTCCCCCGCCATCAGTTTCGACGCTGAAACCCGGGATGCGGTTGTAGCTGTTGGGGATGATGGCCGCACCCGTTGGGAATACGCCCATATTTAAACGGTGGATGTTGTCTGGATTCTGCGGGTCGTATGTTTCGCCGCGCTCAATGGCGGTCTCCGCCATGCGCTGCTCAATCAACACTTTGGCCTCGGGGTGCAACACCAGCGAACGCCCCAGCGCTTTGGCGGCGCATTGCCGGGTGTAGTCATCGGGGGTCGCACCGATACCACCAAAAGAGAACACCACGTCACCACTGGCCGCCATGTGGGCGATGGTCTGTGTGATGCGGTCGGGGTCATCTCCCACGTAATTGGCATAGGCCAGCGAGAGACCCCGCTCGCCGAGGGTACTGATGAGCTTGGTGAGGTGCTTGTCCTCACGCTTACCCGATAGGATCTCATCGCCAATGATGAGGGCAGCAAACTTAGGCGTCATGGAGGGTGTTCTTAGGCAGTTGAGGCGGGGGATCACCGAGGTCTGTAACGTCTTCAACGTCAATCACGGTGGAGTCTATCGGGACGGGTTCGGTCTGGCGCATCGCGGATAAAACAGCCAGACAGTAGTGAGAAAACCAAAGCGAGGAAAAGGCAAAAACCAGTGTGTAAATCCAAATCGCGAGCGGCACCAATAGCGGCGCCATGGCAATGAATACCGCACCAGACGCCCACAACAGACTGGGCGCGGCCCCCAAATAACCTGTGGCCACACCCATGATGAGTAAGTTAAGGCGGTGGCGTTTGAAAATTTGCTCGCGTTCAAAACGCGACGCGTGATCAGCGAGCGCGTCAAAAGCATAAACCCGGTAGGTCAGCCAACCCCAGATGAGCGGGGGCACGAACAGGATAAGGGGAGGAATGAACCACAAAGGGATGGAGACGACCAGCAAACCAATCGCAGCAGCAGTTGACGCCGCAGACCACAAAACGCTGGCGAGCAGACTGGCGCCACGGCGTTTTTCGAGATTGGTGAAGCGCCGCGTCGCAACCAAATTCAGCATCAATGGCGTCATAAAGACAGCGACCAGCAACAGAGTCACGATGACGACCAAGGGCGTGAAGGCAAACAGCAAGATGAGGGGCGCCAAAACGGTGCGTAACCCCGACCATCCCACACTATCCAGCCAGCCGAGCGCGCTCTGCGTCAGTTCGGTGTCTTGCAACCATAGGGTGATTTGTGCGACACCACTTTCCCAGTAGAAATAACCAATGCCAACAATCGTGGCCATCATGAGCGCCAACGGCACAAATGACCCCATGATCACGCGCGGCATAAAGCAGTAGGAAACGGCTCGCCAAAAAGAACTGAAAAGCAAAGGCATACCGACAGAATACAACGAAAAAAGCCAAACCTGCGTCACAGGTTTGGCTTCTTCATGCGGGTGTTTAAACGCGCGGTTTAACGGCGTGCGGTGCTCCGGGCAGGCGCAGCGCGTCGGTCGTCACGACCTCGCGCAGGCGCGCCATGGGCACGGCCTTCCGGACGTGGCGCCCGATTTTCAAAACGACCGCCACGATCGCTTCGGTCTGCAAAGCGCGGATCGACGCGGGCATCTTGACGAGGTGCAGCGCGCTCCTCGAATCGACGGTCATCGCGGAACTCTGGGCGACCTTGTGACCGAGCGTCGAAACGGCCTTCGGAGCGCGGCTCAAAACGACTCTCTTGCGGGCGACCGCCACCAAATTGGCCGCGACCTTGAAAGCCGTCAGTACGGGGGGCATAGCCACCACCACCTTCGCGGCGACCGCCACTGAAACCACCACCACCGCGGTTGGCACCAAAACCTGGCACACCACCGAAGCCGGCGCCGCCACTTCGGCGAGGACCGCCATTGCCACGGCGGTCATTGCCGCCACCGTTGTGGCTGGGGCGACGTGAAGGCTCCATACCCTCAACGGTCTTTTCATCGAAACGCTTGCGGGTAAATGACTCAATCGCGTAGATCCGACGCTGGTCGCGGAACTCAGCCAACGTGACGGCCAAACCTTGACGTCCTGCACGACCTGTACGGCCAATGCGGTGCGTGTAATCTTCCGCTTTCATTGGCAAACCAAAGTTAAACACGTGGGTGATTGTGGGTACGTCGATACCACGGGCTGCCACATCGGTTGCGACCAAAATTTGAACTGAACCTTCACGCAACGCCGCTAAGCGGCGGTTGCGAACACCTTGACCCAGCGCGCCGTGTAAGGCAACCGCAGAGAAGCCGTCTTGTTGCAGGTCTTCGGCGAGCGAATCACATTCGATTTGTGTGCTGGAGAAGACGATGGCTTGCTTGATTTCGGTATCGCGCAAGAAATGGTCCAACAGCTGGCGCTTATGAAACGCGTTATCCGCCCAGTAAAGGCGCTGCTCGATGTTGTCGTGGGTGCTCTCGGGGGTTGCCAGCTCGATACGCTCAGTCTTGCGCATCACGCGCATGGCGAGTTGCTGCACACGCGGCGCAAAGGTCGCGCTGAACATCATGGTCTGTGCGCGGTCTTTGGTAAGTGCGTGGACTTCGGCCAAATCTTCGGCAAAGCCCAGGTCGAGCATGCGATCGGCTTCGTCGACCACCAGGTACTGGACCTTGTCCAGGCGGATCTGACCAGACTTTTGCAGGTCGAGCAGGCGGCCGGGGGTCGCAACGACCACGTTGGCATTGCGCAGGCCGGCCAGTTGATGAACGTAAGAGGTACCACCAACGACGCTGGCAACACGCAGACCACGGCAGTGCGCCACCAAGTCGATCGCATCGGCTGCGACTTGCTGAGCCAATTCGCGTGTTGGGCACAGAATCAGGGCGCCGGGGGTTGCTGGCTCAAAACTGCGCGGTTCGCGTTTGTCAGCCTTCGGCTTGCTATCGGCCAGCAGCTTTTCAGCGCTGTCAACGGCAGCAGCGTCTTGGCCTTGTGCGGCCAAAGCAGCCTCACGCGCGGCACGCGCTTCGGCGGCTTGCTTTTCTTGAGCCAGGCGCTCGGCTTGTTGTTGCTCGAGGATGATGTGCAGCACGGGTAGCAAGAAGGCAGCGGTTTTACCGCTACCGGTTTGGCTGGACACCAACAAATCGACGACCTCACCCTCGCTGCGATTCAAAGAACGGGGAATGGCTGCTATCTGAACTTTGGTGGGCTCGGTGAAACCCAGATCAGCAACCGCCTGAACCAACTCGGTCGCCAGGCCCATATCGGTAAATGCCTGTGCCAATGTGATATCAAGCGTGGGCCGCTTGGGCGCGCGGGGCGCCGCGTCACGGGGACCGCGAGAAAAGCGCGGCTTACCCGCTCGTGGCGGACGATTTGAAAACTCTTTCATGACTAACTTCCTGCGTTTGAAATAACGCGTGACGAACACAATCGACGCACAAGAACGCAGGAACAACCTGTACCTTGGGTGCTACCGAAGAGGGCTCTAGGTGAAAAACACCAACCACCCAATCCAATCCGGTCAACACAATCGACGTGGTGTCGACGGTACAGAGCAAGTGGCCGAAACATGGTTTGAAGTCGCGCTGTTAAGAGTTGGTCTTGGTTTAAGTCCTACTCAACGCGTCTTCGTTCGGCCGATGGTGTGAGGCTGATGAAGCAAATTTCCCGATTACGCGGCCCCTGTGGACTGTCGAATTCGGGAAAACCCTATTATGCCATCTCCCAGCCTCCAAGCGCAAGCGATTTTTCGCGCTGCGGTCGACCGTTGCGTGCTTGCACGCTGAGAGAGTCAGTCGGTGGCGGGCATGCGCAAAAAATGGGTACGGTAATGCACCAACTCATCAATGGACTCGTGCACGTCGGCCAGTGCGGTGTGCGCTTGCTGCTTCTTAAACAGCTTGAAGATTTCGGGGTGCCAGCGTTTTGCGAGCTCTTTGAGGGTACTCACATCCAAACAGCGGTAGTGGAAGTAGGCCTCGAACTTGGGCATGTACTTCACCAAAAAGCGACGGTCCTGGCTGATGGTGTTGCCGCACATAGGCGAACCGGCTTTGGGCACGTAGCGTTTGATGAACGCCAGCAACGCGGCCTCAACCTGTGCCTCGTCCATGGTGCTGGCTTTGACTTTGTCAATGAGCCCGCTACGGCCGTGTGTACCCTTGTTCCAGGCGTCCATGCCATCCAGAACGGCATCCGATTGATGGATCACGTAAACCGGGCTTTCAACCCGAACCGACAGGTCTGGGCTGGTGATGACCACAGCGATTTCAAGTAAACGCTCTTTCTCGGGGTCAAGACCACTCATCTCGCAGTCTAGCCAGACGAGATTCTCATCTGACTTGCCCAACTTGACGGGAACGGTAGCAGGGGTCGGTGTGTTGTGTTCAATTTCGCTCATCGCCCTATTGTCTCCGATTCGCACACGGGTAACGGGGTTGACGAAAACTGCCACAATAGGTCTTCTTCGCTGCACTTTGGAACGAATGACGAATGCCCGCCCTGTTTGATATTGCTTCCACACTCACCGTTATTTTTGCTATTTTGTTGGTTGGTAACGTCGCCACCCAGCTATGGCTCAACAGCCGACAAGCCCGCCACGTCTGGACACATCGAGACCAGGTACCCGCCGCATTTGCGCAAAGCGTTTCCTTGACGGACCACCAGAAAGCAGCGGCATACACCATGGCCAAACTGCGGCTGGCGAATTGGAGTCTGCTCTTGAACGCAGTCATTCTTTTGGCGTGGACCCTCATGGGCGGCCTGGACGCTTTAAATACCGCGCTACTGGCTGTGTTGGGCGCTGGTATGAGCCAGCAACTTGCGTTACTGGGCTGTGTGACCCTGATCGGTGCCGTCATTGATTTGCCGCTGTCATGGTGGCGCACCTTCAAATTAGAGGCCGAATTCGGTTTTAACAAATCAACATTCAAGCTGTGGGTCAGCGACCTATTAAAAGGTGCTGTGCTCGGCGCCGCCTTGGGCTTACCCCTCGCATGGGTTGCGCTTTGGCTTATGGCAACCGCCGGCCCGCTCTGGTGGCTTTACGTGTGGGGCGTTTGGGCGGGCTTTAACGCACTCATGCTGGTGGTCTATCCCAAGTGGATCGCGCCACGCTTCAATAAATTCAGCCCACTCACGCGCGAAGACGTGCGCGAGACGGCCGATGCACTCATTGCGCAATGCGGCTTCAAGTCGGAGGGTTTGTTTGTGATGGATGGCAGTCGACGCAGCGCGCACGCCAATGCCTATTTCACAGGCTTTGGTAAGAGTAAACGTGTGGTGTTTTATGACACGCTGCTGGATCGCCTGACAGTCCCCGAAGTCAAAGCCGTACTTGCGCACGAACTTGGGCACTTCGCGCATCGACACATCCGTAAGCGTTTGATCGGGCTCTTCGCTATCAGTGCTGGGGCACTGGCGATTTTGTCGTGGCTAGCCAATCAACTTTGGTTTTACGTGGGTTTGGGTGTGACCCCCAACCTCACTGGGCCCAACGACGCCGTAGCGCTGATTTTGTTCATGTTCACCTTGCCACTGATCACGTTTTTCATCAGCCCCCTGCTGGCAGGATTTTCCAGAAAAGACGAGTTCGAGGCTGATGCCTACGCGTGCCAACACGCCGAAGGCACTGCCCTGCAAAGCGCCCTGACAAAACTCTACAAAGACAACGCGAGTACGCTCACACCCGATCCCATCTACACCCGCTTCTATGCGTCACATCCCGCGGCGATTGAGCGCATTCAACGGATTGCAAGCGCTGTATGACCGATTCAAAACCACAACGACCAACCTTACTCTCACCGACCGGCGTGGTCGGAGAGCTCACCAAGCTCAACGGTGAATCAGCGAGCGGCTGGCGTATCGAAGACGGGGCACTCACGCGCACCTTTGAATTTAAAAACTTTTACGAAACCATGGCATTCGTCAATGCTGTGGCCTACATTGCCAACCGACACGACCACCACCCAACCTTGGGCGTTGGTTACAACCGTTGCAGCGTGGCATGGGTGACACACGAGCCACCCGGTCTCACGCGCCTTGACTTCTTGGCGGCCGCTGAAGTCTCGGCATTGCGTCCAGACGTGACCCAATAAGCGTTGCCATGGCGCAGGTACGCGTTCTCCCCTCCCGCGCAACAAAGCCTCGGAACACGGCTAAAAAGTCCGCGGGTATAGCGTCAACCGATTCCGACACCATTGGGTTGGTGATTGAAACCTTTGGCCGACACGTAACCGTTGCGACCGCAGATGGGCGCCAATTAATTTGCCATCCAAGGGGTAAAAAAAATCTTGCGGTGGTTGGCGATCGTGTGGCGTGGTCAACCACGGCAGATCAGGGCACGATCGAAAAAATCTTGCCGCGTGAAAACTTGTTTTTCAGGCAAGACGAAATGCGAACCAAATCGTTCGCGGCCAACCTGGATCACATTCTGATCTTTCTAGGCGCCGAGCCTGAGTTCTCGGAGATGCAACTGAGCCGGGCTCTGATCGCAGCGAGTGCGGCGGGTATCACTGTCACGATCGCGTTGAATAAGCTCGACCTCAGTGACCTGCACGCCCGCTCGTGGATGCGCTTAGAGCCTTACCGGTCTATGGGACTGGATGTGGTGGCGTTATCGCTACTGTCCGACCCACCGGTTGGCCTAACCGCGCTTCATGAACGCCTGAACCAGCGCACTACTCTGGTGTTGGGGCCATCGGGCGCCGGCAAAAGCACACTGATTAACCAGCTGATTCCAGCCGTTGATCTGCGTACGCAAGAGATATCGCGTGCGCTGAACAGTGGCAAACACACGACGACCAACACGACCCTGTATTGGCTCAATCCAGGCGATCCTGACGCAGGTGCAGTCATTGACTCGCCTGGCTTTCAAGAGTTTGGATTGCACCACATTGATGTTGAGCGCTTAGCGACCTACATGCCCGACTTGGCGGCGCATCTCGGCCACTGCAAGTTCAACAACTGCAGCCACTTGCACGAGCCTCATTGCCCCGTTCGCGATGCGGCATCTGCAGACCCACCACTGATTTCACCGATTCGGTACAGCATATACGCCGATTTACACGACGAACTCACCCAAGCCAATCGGGCGTGGTGAGTGCTCACCGAGGTGTTAAAGGATCAGCGTCGCTAACAAGACGACGCCCAGCAGTAAACGCAAGAACCGCGTCATGAGGCGTTCGACCATACCCGGCGTTACGACAGCGCTATCGCCAAAAGACCCCATCACGCCGTCCAAAACCAGTGCCTCGTTGTCCTCAGGCGATGCGTCTTCACCGGCCGGCTGGCGCCAGGCTCCCATCGCGCCGTCAAAGGCGCCCACCATGCCACACCCCAAAATCATGGCGCGGGCTGGTATCCAAGTGATGTAGTGCCACGCTTTCAAAGCAAAGGCGCTGGACGGTTTATCGGGGTCCGAAGACGGGGTCGCCAAGCGGAACAGTACCGCCCCAGCAGGGCCGAAGCCAACAATGGCCAACATCAAGAAGGCAAGCCATACACCGGCCACGCGCCGCCAAGCGTATTGAATCGCTGCTTTGGCATTGAACTCACCATCACCCGCTTCCACCGCCGCAATCACCCGGCCAAACAGGCCGACTGGGGACATCTGATCTTTGAAATCGCCGTAGCCGGCACACACGTATAAAACGGCTGTGAGCCAAACCCATGCAAAGGGCTCGGCAATCCACAGAATCAACCAATAGGTCAATGCAGCAGCCAGCGCAGGCGTGCCGACACGCAGCGCCCAGACTAACCAATCAGGGGCATCCTCGGTCCAGACCGCAACCACGCCATGCCACTTTTCAATCAGGGGCTGCGCACGCTGTGCGTAGGGGAACGGAAAACTGTAGTCCAGAACGATGGCGATTAAGAGGGCAAAGAAAATCATGCTAATGGGCTCTCGGCCGACAGGAATCGATAAAAGTTACGCAACATCCCTGCTGTCGCACCCCAAATATACCGCTCAACGTTTTGCGCCGGATCGTGATAAGGCATTGACCACCACTGACGCCGGATCTCACCGTTATCGCCCATGTTCAACTGATGCTTGTGGTGGTTATCCGGATTCATGATGAACGACAAAGGGACCTCGAAGACGGCGTCGACTTCGCCTGGGTTGGGACGAAACACGGGGGGCGGTTCGATCAACGCAACCACCGGTGTAATGCGAAAGCCACTACCCGTGGTGTAGCGCCCCACTTCGCCCAAGACGCGTACATTTTCAATTGGCAGGCCCACCTCTTCATGTGCCTCGCGCAAGGCCGCTGCGCGCGCATCGTGGTCGGACGCGTCCACCTTGCCGCCCGGAAAGGCGATCTGCGCCGCATGCGTTGGCACGTGTGCACTGCGCTGCGTCAACAGCAATGTCGGCTCTTCCCGCAGGACCAACCCAATGAGGACAGCGGCCTCACGCCACGTTTCGATGTGCTGCCACTGTAGCTCTTGCACCACGTCCGGTTGCCATGGCAAGTCCAGACTAAAGCGCCGCTGAAGGGCCGCGGGGCTTAAAGCGTGGCTTGCCAACGCGGCGTCACCATCGGGATTTCGAACGCTGGGTATCGCGCGCGGATCGGGTATGGACGACAACATGCCGCTTTTGAGTGGAAATTTTGATTGCGTCACGTTTGGGCCTTTGCGAAGCTGGGCATCGGTTTAAATGTAGACGAAAAAAAACCACTGCATGCAGTGGCTTTTTTCGGGTGCAACGGCTGATTAAGCGGTTGCAGCAGGCTTGTTCTTGAGAACCAGCTTCTCCTTGATACGTGCAGACTTACCGCTGCGGTCACGCAGGTAGTACAACTTCGCACGACGCACATCACCGCGGCGCTTGACTTCAATCTTCGCGATACGGGGGCTGTACAAGGGGAAAGTGCGCTCAACGCCTTCGCCGTTCGAAATTTTACGAACGATAAAGTTGCTGTTCAAACCGCGGTTACGACGCGCAATAACAACGCCTTCGTAAGCCTGTAAACGGCTGCGGTTACCTTCAACGACGTTCACGCTCACGACCACGGTATCGCCGGGCGCGAAGTCAGGGATTTCTTTATTCAAACGAGCGATTTCTTCTTGCTCGAGTTCTTGGATCAAGTTCATAAGTTCCTCTTAGTCGATCGTATTTGCGCTACACAAGGCTCGCGGCGTTACTTTGCCCATCAAAGTAATCAGTCCCGACAAGCGGCCAAACAGAGGATCGGTTAGCCCGCTATTATAGCCTGCAATCGTCAGATCGGTGAGTCTGGGGCGGACGCCTTCAAAATGACCTCATCGGCCTTGCTCAGCGCGCCAGCTACACGAGCCGCGTGAATCAGATCAGGGCGGCTGCGAGCCGTTGCCAAGAGGCTCTGCTGGCGGCGATAGGCGGCGATCGCAGCGTGGTTTCCCGACAACAAGGGTGTCGGCACAGTAGCGCCTTCCCAAGTCTCGGGCCGGGTGTAATGCGGGCAATCCAAGAGGCCATCCAGGGCGGCGTTGAAGCTATCTTGACCATGGCTATCCGCATCACCCAGGACGCCCGGCATCAAACGAGCGACCGCGTCTAGCCACGCAATGGCTGCGATCTCCCCACCGGACAATACAAAATCGCCCAGACTCCATTGGGCATCCACGTGACGGTCAATGAAGCGCTGATCGATCCCCTCGTAACGCCCACACACGACAATCACGCCTTTGTCTTCGGCAGCAAAAGCGCTGACACGCTCGTGGGTCAACGTGGTGCCCTGCGGCGAAAACAGCACAACCGGCGCTTGTTGATCAGCGGGCTCGTTGCGATCAGAGCGAATCGCGGCCAACGCATCAGCCAAAGGCTGCGCTGCCATCACCATTCCGGGGCCGCCACCAAAAGGCCGGTCATCGACCCGTCGGTAGTTGCCTGTCGCAAAGTCACGCAATTGCCATAGCCTAAGTTGCACCACACCGGAGTCATAGGCACGCCTAACCACGCCTTGTTGCGTAAAAGGCTCGAATAAATCGGGAAACAGGGTTATGACGTCGATGCGCATGGCTACTTTTGAGGCGCTAGACGTCGAAGTCGGGTTGCCAATCGACTGCAATGTAGCCTGCTGGAATGTCGACTCGGTCAACGTACTGTCCGACGAACGGAATGAGGCGCTCGTGCGGTTTACCGTCAGGGGTGGTCTCGGACGCATGAATACACAGCACCGAAGTTGGCCCGGTTGCGAGCATCTCATGGACCACGCCCAAATCGAGGCCCTCACGGTTACGTACGCGTAAGCCGATCAAGTCAACCCAATAGAATTCGTCCTCGGATTGGATGGCTGGAAAACTGGCACGCGACACCCATACCTGTGCACCTTTAAGTGCCTGCGCGACATCGCGATCAGAGACCGCATCAAATGACGCCACCAAGGATTCCGTGTGCGGCTTGCACGCCTTGACATCAACCTGCACCACACCATTGAAAGCCTCAAAGGCCTTGGCAAATCGACCCGTCGGCGCTTCGAGGTACCAAGTTTTTGCCTGCAGCAAAACGTCAGCATCCGCGCTGTAGGGCAGTACTTTGAGCCAGCCTTTGACACCCCATGCCCCCTGCAAACGACCCAGCACGACCGCGTCGGCGGGTAACTCGGCAGGTAAGAACTGGGGCATCAACTGGGGCATGGCATCACTTTCTGGCTGACGATTTGGCAAAAAAAAACGCGCACACCCGAGGGTATACGCGCTTATTCGCCTCAGGGCTGATTAGGCGGCTGTTTTTGAAGCCGTTTTCATCAAGCGGGCAACGGTGTCTGAAGGCTGTGCACCAACAGACAACCAGTGTGTCAAGCGGTCTTGCGTCAAGCGCAAAGACTCTTCGGCACCGCGGGCCATGGGGTTGTAGAAACCGATGCGCTCGAGGTAGCGACCGTCACGACGGTTGCGCTTGTCGGCCACAACGATGTTGTAGAAAGGGCGTGCTTTTGAACCGCCGCGAGAGAGTCGAATGACGACCATGATTAATCCTTTGGGTGGGGCTCGTCGGGATTGGCGCAGATCACACCAAGTTACCGTTGAGTTCCTAATTTCTCGTAACGCTTGAGACACACGACTGGCCACCCGGCCAGCGAAACGTTACCAAGCCCTCGATTATATGCCATGGAATCACGTAAATCAATTTCAGGTGTGGCTGATGCACAATACCGGCAGATCAATCATCTCCCCCTGTTCATGGCTGCCCTCATCATCCGCCCCAGCACTGAAGACGATTTACCCGCCATCACGGCCATTTACGGCCACCATGTGTTGCATGGCACCGGCACCTTCGAGACCACCCCGCCGAGCCAAACCGACATGCACAGTCGTCGTCAAGACGTGCTGGGCAAAGATCTACCGTATTTGGTTGCCGAGCGCGATGGCGTGACGGTCGGTTTTGCTTACGCGAACTGGTTCAAACCCCGCCCCGCCTACCGCTTCAGTACCGAGGACTCGGTCTATGTGGCCCCCGAGCATATGGGCCAGGGCGTTGGCGTCGCGCTCATGACCGCCCTGCTTGAAGCGCTGGAAGCGGGCGGTATTCGCCACGTCATGGCCGTGATTGGTGACACCCAGAACCACGGATCAATCAATTTGCACCGAAAAATGGGTTTCAAAGAGGCGGGCGTTATGCATGGCTGCGGCTGGAAATTCAACCGCTGGCTGGACATTGTCCTCATGGAGCGCACACTCGGGGATGGAACTAACACGCCACCAGTGGAATCAATTGACCACACCTGACTACACCAGCCAAAGGCCCCATGACCGTTTCAACATCGCCACGCATTCGCTCTAAAACCATCGCCGCCACACTGGCCTTTGTGTTTGGTGCGCTGGGCTTGCACCGCTTTTATCTGTTTGGCGCCCGTGACATCTGGGCTTGGCTGACGCCCGTTCCCACGTTGGCTGGACTGATCGGATTGGCGCGCTTCAGCAATTTGGGTCAAGATGACCGTCTGGCATGGGTTTTGATACCCGTTTTCGGCCTGTCGGTGGCCGTGGCCTGCGGTACAGCCATCTTTTACGCGCTCATGCAGCCGGGGCGGTGGCAATCACACTACAACGCCAGCGCACAACTGCCAGAGACTCACCCCTCGGGCCAAACAAACTGGCTTTGCATCATGATCGTCGTGGCCGCTTTAATGCTCGGCGCGGTTGCGCTGATGTCCAGCCTGGTCATGAGTTTTCAGGCCTACTTCGAAAATCAAGTCGAGGCGGCCCGACTCATCAGCCAATAGTCACGCAACCAGTGATGGCAATTTAGTCAAGAACTTTTCAATCTTCGGGGCGATGACGTAAGCGCAATAGCCCGCCTGTGGGAACCGGTCGTAATACTGGTCGTGCATCGGCTCTGCCGTGCTGTAGTTGTCGAGCGGGCAAAGTTCGGTGGTTAGGCGACCTTCCAACGATGGGTTCGCCTTCACCAAGTCGGCCATGTACGTGCGCGCGACCTCGGTTTGCGCCTCTGACAACACGTAAATACCGCTTCGATATTGGGTACCTACATCGTTGCCCTGGCGATTCAAGGTGGTGGGGTCGTGGATGGTGAAGAACACCGTCAACACGTCACGCAAACTCACCTCGCGCGTGTCAAAAATTAGCTTGACGACCTCCGCGTGACCGGTCTCGCCGGTACATACCTGCTCATATGTAGGGGCCACCACGTGTCCATTGCAGTAGCCCGACTCGACCGCAACGACGCCACGCATGCGGCGGTATACGCCCTCTAAACACCAAAAACACCCCCCTCCCAAAACGATGGTCTCGTGGTCGGGGCTATCGCTTGAAATGTTAGAAACGCTTGCGGTCATGGGTAGCTTGGCTCACTGTTGTTTGTCTAGCAAAAGGGGTGACAGACGTTATTCATTATTTCCGAAAGACCATTGTCAGTGCAGCGACGATGGTTTTGACAATAATGTGGGATGGTAAAGGCCCTATACCGCCGCACCCAACTTTACACACTGGAAAGAGAAACGATGAAACCGCAATTCGACTGGCAAGACCCGCTTCACTTGGCTGACGCACTAACTGATGACGAACGCGCCATTGCAGAAGCGGCTCACACCTTTTGTCAAGAACGTCTGCAAACCCGCGTACTGGCCGCCGCGCGCCATGAGACTTTCGACCGCGAAATCATGAATGAATTTGGCGAAATGGGTTTTTTGGGTTGCACCATCGAGGGCTACGGTTGCTCAGGCCTGAACTACGTGAGCTACGGCCTGGTTGCGCGCGAAGTCGAACGGGTCGACAGCGGCTACCGCAGCGCAATGAGTGTGCAAAGCTCTTTGGTGATGCACCCTATCAACGCCTACGGATCGGAAGCACAGCGTCAAAAATACCTGCCGAAGTTGGCGACTGGTGAATGGGTCGGCTGCTTCGGCTTGACCGAGCCAAACCACGGTTCCGACCCCGCCAGCATGGAGACCCGCGCCAAACCGGTGGATGGCGGCTACCTGCTCAAGGGCGCCAAGATGTGGATCACCAACTCACCAATCGCGGACGTATTCGTGGTGTGGGCCAAAGTGGTCGGCGAAGAAATGGGACAGGCGGCCATCAACGGCTTCATCCTCGAAAAAGGCATGAAAGGTCTGAGCGCCCCCAAGATCGAAGGCAAGATGAGCCTGCGAGCCAGCATCACGGGTGAAATTGTGATGGACGATGTCTTCGTGCCCGAGGAAAACCGCCTGCCCAACATCAATGGCCTAAAAGGGCCGTTTGGCTGTCTTAACAAGGCCCGCTACGGGATCGCTTGGGGTGCCTTAGGCGCGGCGGAAGACTGCTGGACGCGCGCCCGCCAGTACACACTAGATCGCAAGCAATTTGGGCGCCCACTGGCACAAAACCAATTGATCCAGAAAAAACTAGCCGACATGCAAACCGAGATCGCACTTGGCCTGCATGCCTGCCTGCGCGTGGGTCGTCTGATGGATGAGGATCGTGCGGTCCCGGAAATGATCAGCTTGATCAAGCGAAACAGCTGCGGCAAGGCACTCGATATCGCCCGCTTAGCGCGCGACATGCACGGCGGCAATGGTATCCACGACGAATACCATGTCATCCGCCACATGATCAACCTGGAGACCGTTAACACCTACGAGGGGACGCACGATGTGCATGCCCTTATTCTGGGACGGGCACAAACCGGCCTACAGGCGTTTTTCTAATCGGTGCTATATTATTGACCAAACGGTCAATAATATATGTCCACCGATAACGCCTCATTACCCGACAGCACGCCCACGGTTGCCAAGCGTAGCCGGCGGAAGTCTGCACGCCCGAGCGAAATCGTGGAGGCGGCGCTGCAGGTATTCGTCGAGAAGGGCTTCGCCGCGACCCGCGTCGAGGAAGTTGCGCGTTACGCGGGTGTCGCAAAGGCCACCGTCTTCGTGTATTTCCCCACCAAGGAAGCCCTGTTTAAGGCAGTGGTACGGGCAAAGATTGTGGACCCCTTGGCGGGTTTTAAAGACCACGCCGCCGCCCACACGGGCTCAACGCGCGATCTCATCATGCGCGCGTTGCATGAGTGGTGGACGCGCATAGGGGGAACCAAAGCCGGAGGCATCAGTAAGTTGATGATGCAAGAAGCCAAACGTTTTCCCGAATTAGCCAACTTCTACCAATCGGAAGTGCTGTCGCCAGCCACCGAATTGATGGCTGAAATTTTGCAACGTGGCGTTAACCGTGGGGAACTCCGGCAGATCGACATACCCCACACCGTCATGAGCATCATGTCGTCGCTTCTGTTTCTATCGATGTGGTCACAGTCCTACGGACTGGGCCGCCCTTTCTGTGGCGAAATCCTGTCGCCTCAGGCATTTATTGACCGTCAAATTAACTTGTTGTTCTCTGGTATTGAACTGAAAGGTAGCGTGTCATGCGCATGAAATTTCCGTTGAAGTGGGTCGTTTTGTTGCTGATCGTGCTGGGGCTGGCATGGGGCATCACACGTGCGCTGAAGGCCCGTAGCACGCAACAGCAGGCAGCTGCCGTTGCGGCAGAAGCCCTAAAAATGCCAGTCACGTTCGCCTTGAAGTCGACTGATGTGCTCGTCGCGGAGCGCTTATCGATCAACCAAGTTGAACCCGTCAGCGGCACCGTCCGCGCGGTCAATGCCGTGACGCTGCGCAGCACCATGGGTGCCGTCGTCACGCGCATTAATGCCTTGGAAGGTGCCACCGTCAAAGCGGGGCAGGTCCTAGCGCAATTGGATGCAGACGACACCCGGGCGCGTCTCCAACAGGCCCAGCAACAAAGCAACGCGGCCAAGGCACAAGTCGAGCTCGCGAAAAGACAGCGTGACAACAACCGCGCGCTGGTTGAAAAAGGCTTTATTTCCAGCACTGCACTGGTTTCATCTGACAGCAACTACGCCACGGCATTGGCTAACTACGAAGCAGCACTGGCAGCGCAGCAAATCGCTAAACGCGGCCTTGAAGATGCCGCCCTGCGCGCACCTTTCAGCGGGGTTGTCACGCAACGCCACGTTAAGGCGGGTGAACGTGTTGCCGTGAATGCGCCGGTGGTGGATATCGTCGACGTCAGTCAACTTGAAGTCGAAGTGTTGCTTCCGATTGCGGCGTCAAGCGGACTCAAGATCGGTCAAACCGCCACACTCAACCTGGAAAGCCAGCCCCAACCGATCACCGCCAAGGTCGCCCGTATCAACCCGAGTATCGACGCGGGAAGTCGCAGTGTGCGCATCTACCTCAACATTCCAACCGGTAAAGCGCGCGTGGGTGAGTTTGCAACGGGCGAGCTCACCGTTGGCACATTGCAAGGTACCGCAGTGCCACTCGACTCAATTCGTACCGATCAGCCGAGCCCGTATGTGCAGGTTGTGAGTGATCAAACCATCGCGCACACCACGGTGCAAATTCTGGCCACAGGCCGCGCAGGCGAAACCCGCTACGCCATTGTTGAGCCCCTGCCCGCGGGGACTACCGTGTTATCGCCAACAGCCGGGCTCATTGCCAACGGGACAGCTGTCACGCTGCCTTAACCCCTCGCCCAAAGGCTCAAGACCATGTGGTTTACCCAAGTCTCTCTTCGCAACCCTGTTTTCGCCACCATGGTGATGCTCGCCTTCGTGGTGCTGGGCGTTTTTGGTTATCAGCGCTTACAGGTTGATCAATTTCCAAACGTCGACTTCCCTGTCGTCGTTGTCAACACCGCCTACCCTGGCGCATCGCCTGAGATTGTCGAGGTAGAGGTAAGCCGCAAAATCGAGGAGGCGCTCAATACCATTTCAGGCATCAACGCATTGGTATCGCGCAGTTACCAAGGTGCTTCAGTGGTCATTGCCGAATTCCAGCTGGATGTCGACAGCCGAAAGGCAGCCGACGACGTGCGTGAAAAAGTAGCCGCGGTCAAAGCCAGTCTGAGAGACGAAGTTGAAGAGCCACGCATCCAACGGTTTGACCCCGCCAGTCGCCCCATCTTCTCGGTTGCTGTGACGCGGGATACCTCGATACCTAACGCGCTAACGCCATCACAGGCCAGCAATTGGGCTGATCAAGTGCTCCGCAAAAAAATTGAAAACGTGCGCGGCGTTGGCGCGGTCAGCTTGGTCGGCAACACCGAACGCGCGATCCAAATAGAACTTAAGCCACAAGCGATGCGGGCCCTCGGCGTCACCGCAGAACAGATCGCCACTGCACTGCGCTCAGAAAACCAAGATGCCCCCGTTGGTACGGTGTCCTCTAACGCGCGTGAGTTCGTGGTGCAAGTCCAGGCACGCTTGCAACGGCCGGCTGATTTTGGCAATTTAATCGTCGCCAAAAAAGCAGGTAACCCCATCCGCTTGGAGCAGGTCGCACTGGTACGCGATGCAGACAAGGAAATCGAAAGCCTTGCCTTGTACAACGGCGAGCGAACCGTCTTATTAGAAGTTCAAAAAGCGCAAGACGAGAATACGGTTCAAATCACTGACCGCCTGCAAGCGTCGCTGGCGGAAGTCAAAAAGACCTTACCCCCAGGTATCAGCGTCACCGCCATCGGCGACAGCGCGCGCCCCATCCGCGTGTCAGTGGCCAACGTCAAGCAAACCCTCATTGAGGGCGCATTCCTGACTGTGGCAATTGTGTTTTTGTTTTTAAACTCTTGGCGGTCTACGGTGATCACCGGATTGACCCTACCGATTGCGATCATCGGAACGTTCCTGTTCATGGATCTATTCGGTTTCACCATCAACATGGTGACGCTCATGGCGATGTCGTTATGTGTGGGTTTGCTAATTGATGACGCTATTGTCGTTCGGGAAAACATCGTGCGACATGTGCAAATGGGCAAAACACCCTATGTCGCAGCCATGGATGGCACGCAAGAAATTGGCTTGGCCGTGCTCGCCACGACCCTGTCGATCGTCGCCGTATTCGCCCCGATTGGCTTCATGGGCGGGATCATCGGCAAGTTCTTTCACCAATTCGGCTTAACGATTGTGGCGGCGGTGTTGATCTCAATGTTTGTGAGTTTCACCCTCGATCCCATGTTGTCAAGCATTTGGCATGACCCGGCTATCGATAACCACGGTAAACCATTCAAGGCCGACACTTTTTACAACAAGACAATTGGCCGAGTCACCCACGCATTTGATGTCTGGCAAGACAAATTAGCAGACGGTTATCAACGGACACTCGCTTGGTCACTGCGCCACAAATTGGCAACGCTGTCAGTGGCTCTCGCAACGTTTGTGGCCAGTATCGGCATGATGCCGCTGCTGGGCAGTGAGTTTGTGCCCAAAGCAGACTTCTCCGAGACGCGCTTGAGCTTCTACACCCCAGTCGGCTCGTCATTGGCCGTGACCGAAGAAAAGACGAAACAGGTGGAGGATATTCTGCGGGAATTCCCAGAGGTTGAGTACACGTTATCCACGATCAATACAGGCTCAGCGCGCGGCAAAATTTACGTCAACATTTATGTGCGTCTGGTTGATCGCAAGGATCGTACGCTGGGGGTTGACGCGATGTCCGCTCGGCTGCGCGAGCGTCTGCGAACCCTCAGCGGGATCACCGTGACGCACGTGGGTTTGCTTGACTCGGTGGGCGGTAACAAACAGATTGAGTTTTCACTACAAGGTCCCGACCTCGATGTGCTTGAGCGCATCAGCACGGAGGTGGTGACGAAGATTCGAACTGTCCCCGGTTTGGTCGATTTGGATTCCAGTGTGAAGCCGAACAATCCCACAATCGATGTCCGTTTGCGCCGTGATGTAGCGAACGACCTTGGACTATCGGTGGGTGCCGTGTCTCAAACGCTGCGCACATTGGTCGCTGGTCAAACCGTCACCACGTGGCGCGCACCAAACGACGAGAACTACGACGTCATTCTGCGTCTACCCGCGCAAGCACGCACCGACTTATCCGATCTGCGAGAGCTACCCTTCGTGTTGGGAGTCAACGCGGACGGCACGCCAAAAGTCGTCGCGCTATCCCAGTTTGCCGATGTGGTGCAGTCAACCGGTGCCAACCAAATCAATCGCCGTAACCTGACGCGAGAGGTGGCCATCAACGCCAACACCTATGCGCGATCGGTGGGGGAAGTGTCCACAGACATTCGTAGCATTTTGGACGGCATACAAATGCCGCCCGGTTATCGCTATGAATTTGGCGGCTCGACCAAGAACATGGCCGAGTCATTTGGCTACGCCCTGTCGGCGCTCGCGTTGGCCGTGGTCTTCATCTACATGATCTTGGCTAGTCAGTTTAAGAGCTTCTTGCAGCCCCTAGCCTTGATGAGCGCCCTCCCCTTGACGCTGATTGGCGTGGTGCTGGCACTGCTGATGTTCCAATCAGCGATGTCCATGTTCTCGGTGATCGGTATCGTCATGCTGATGGGCTTGGTCACGAAAAACGCGATTCTGCTGGTCGACTTTGCCATTCGTGCGCGTGAAGGTACAGCGGGCGGACCGCCTGTCGGTCGAGATGAAGCCCTGTTACTGGCAGCCAAGGTGCGCCTGCGCCCTATCCTGATGACGACTCTGGCCATGATTTTCGGTATGGCGCCGCTGGCCTTTGCCCTCTCGGAGGGAGCTGAGCAACGCGCCCCCATGGGGCAGGCGGTGATTGGCGGTGTCATTACCGCCTCCCTGCTGACCTTGGTCGTGGTGCCGGTCGTTTATTGCTATATGGATGATCTGAGTCGCTGGTTGAAGCGCCTATTTGGCGTGTCAGAAAATTCGGGTTTACCCGCCGAACCCGAGGCGCTGTCGGTAAAATAGCCTGTCAGCCCCGTTACCGCTTGGAGAGAGAAAAATGAACGCCGTCGTCAATGCCGAGATCGCACGATTCAATATGATCGAGCAACAAATCCGCCCCTGGGACGTGCTCGACACCCATATTTTGGCGTTGTTGAATACCGTCCCGCGTGAGCAGTTCGTCCCCAGCGCCCACCAAGCTCTGGCTTTCTCCGACCTGGAAATCCCCCTCCTGCATCCCGCCGCTGAGGGACAATGCATGCTCGCGCCCCGTGTGGAGGCGCGCTTGCTACAAGACCTGCAAATTAAACCGACGGACCATGTATTGGAAATCGGAACGGGATCAGGCTACATGGCCGCATTGCTGGCCCACCTGGCTCGCCGCGTCACGACCGTAGAAATTAACCAAACACTGGCCGCCAACGCCCGCGACACGCTGGAGAGCGCCAAGATCCAAAACGTTGATGTGATTTTGGGCGATGGTAGCCAAGTCGATACATGGCGTAAAAGTGGTCCTTTCGATGTCATTGTGCTCAGCGGCTCTGTCGCCGCGCTGCCGATGGCTTGGTTGGAATTCTTAAAGCCCGGTGGCCGGCTGGTTGGTATCGCAGGCCAAAAGCCGGTAATGTGTGCGACGTTTGTCACCAAAGGCGACAACGACAGCAGCCAAACAACAACCCCCTGGGATACCGTTGCACCCCGATTAATGGGGTTCCCTGAGCCCTCAAAATTTAGCTTCTGAGCCCACCGCTGCCATGATTCAAATTACCCCCGATCAACTGCAAGCTTGGTTTGCACAGCAGCCTAATGCGGCGCGCGCGTTGGTACTGGACGTTCGGGAGGTCCCCGAGTTTGCGGCCGCCAGCCCAAAGACCGATCCCAGCTACGAGTTGGTCCAGATGCCCATGGCGGGCATTCCCGCCCGTCTCAACGAGTTGGAGAAGGATCGCCCCATCGCTTGCCTGTGTCACCACGGTGCACGTAGCTATCAAGTGGCGATGTTCCTCGAAAACATGGGCTACGAATCAATAGCCAATATCAGCGGGGGTATTGACGCTTGGTCACAATTGCTTGATCCTTCCGTTCCGCGTTATTAACCATCCCGCAAACTTTCCACCGCCTTTTAGGAACCCACCATGACTGCTCGTGCCTCTGTTCTCATGCCCGCGTCTAGCCAGACTGCTCGCCTCGTAGCCTCTGCCATCGCGTTGGGTTCCCTAATGGGGTGGTACGGAAACGCCAAGGCGCAAAGCCTAGACGCCATGATCAGCGCCGCGCGTCAGTACGATGCGACCTACCTCAGTGAAACGGCAGGCGCCCGTGCGGCAAAGGCCGCTGCGCAAATCGATAGCGCGGTGCTGCGTCCGAAAGTCAGTCTCACATCGACCAACCAAGTGGGTACGGTTTACGGCAGTCAGTCGAACGAGACCCTCTCTGGCAACATCGGTATCGTTGCCTCTCACGCTTTGTTCAACGAGAAAAACGAAGCCACCAGCAAAAAAGTAACGCAAGGTGACATCACGGCTGCCGCTGTCTTGCGTGCGGCCGAGCAGTCATTGATGGTGCGGGTTGCACAGGCGTACTTTGATGTTCTGACAGCGTCGGAAGAGTTAGTGAGTGTGCGCGCCTCCAAAGAAGCCGCTGAACAGCAGCTGGCTGCCGCGCAGCGTAACTTCGAGGTCGGTAACACCACCATCACCGACAGCCGAGAGGCTCAAGCGCAATTTGACCGTATCCTGGCGGATGAATTGGTTGCCCAAAACAACCTTGCAATCAAGCAGCTGGCGTTGACGCAGGTGACCGGTTTACCGCAGCCCGCTCCAAAAGGCTTGGCTACATACAATCTACCCAACCTCAGCATGGGTGGCATGGATGCATGGGTAAAACGTGCGGTTGATAACAACGCCAGCATCGTGAAGGCCCGTGCCGACCTCACCAACGCGCAGCTGGACATTGAGATTGCCAACGCGGGCAAGCGGCCAACCGTAGACCTCGAGGCGGGTCTCTTCCAGAACCACACATCGTCTGCGCGCACCTCGCTCAACTTGGGCAGTCACAAGCCGACCAGCAACATCGCCATCAAATTCAACTGGCCGTTGTACACCGGTGGTGCGGTTGATAGCGGCATCAGTGCAGCGATCGAAAAAGAGGCGAAAGCCAGTGCCGACTTAGAGGGTGCCATCCGTGCTGTCGGCAACCAAGTCAAGGGTGCTTACTTGGGCTTGCAGTCTGGCCTCGGTCAAACCAAAGCATTGCAGGCCGCCTTGCTGTCCAGCCAGAGTGCGCTAGATGCCAACAAACTGGGCTATGAGGTCGGTGTTCGCATCAACATCGATGTCTTGAATGCCCAGACCGTGGTGTTCAAAACCCAGGCGAGCCTCGCAAAAGCGCGCCACGAGGTGCTCCTGAGCAACCTGAAGCTTCGTCAAGCGGCAGGTGTACTGGACGACGACGCCATCGACAGCATCAACCGCTTGTTGGCTAAATAGTTACCCGAGCGCGTCTTTCAGCGCCGCAATCGTGCGTTGCGCGGCACCTTGATTCTCGCGAACCATCTGGGTGCCTGCATCGGCCATTTGTGCGCGTAGCGGTGCGTCGACGGCAATAGCCGCGGCCACACTGACCGCCTCGGACAAGTCCGCGACGCGCACCGCAGCACCAGCGGCCAAAGCAGAGTCCGTCGCTTGTGCAAAGTTGTATGTGTGCGGTCCGAAAACGACTGGGCAGCCGCAGGCAGCGGCTTCGATGATGTTTTGACCGCCCCACTCACCAAAGCTTCCCCCCAAGAGCGCCACATCGGCTAAACCGTAATAGAGCGGCATTTCACCCAGGGTGTCACCGAGCCAGATCACTTTCGAATCGACGACCTCTGGGGCGTCTGGCACATCAGCACCCCACACGCTGCGACGCCGCACGGTGAAGCCAGCAGCCGTAAATAACGCAACAACCGCCTCGACGCGGTTCGGGTGCCTCGGGACAACCAACCAATGGTAGGCCCCCACATCAAAATACGCATCATGGACGGGATCATTGAGGGCGCTTATCAATGCAGCCTCTTCGCCCTCTCTTGAACTGGCCAGCATCAATACCGGCTTGTTCAGCGATGCGCGCCATTCACGGCCCTTCTCAAGCTGGATGTTGTTGATCGACACGTCAAATTTGATGTTCCCTGAGGACGCCAAAACGGGCGCATCAAGACGTTGGATTCGTTGTGCATCGGCAGCTGTTTGTGGCACCACACCCGCCAAACGACTGAATACCCATTTCGCGAGTGACGACAGTCGCAAGGCCTTGCCTAAAGACCGGTCAGACAGGCGCGCATTCACCAAAAACAGTGGCACTTGCAACGCGGCACATTGCGTTGTGAGCTCAGGCCACACCTCGGTCTCCATCAGCATACCTAAGCGCGGTTGGTGATGGGTCAAGAAACGTTTGACTGCCGCAGGCTCATCCCAAGGTAGCCAGGTTTGCAGGTCACCGGGCCGTAGCAAAGAGGTGCCAGCCTCCCAACCGGTAGCGGTGCCGTGGGTCAATAACAGCGGCTGCCCTGGCCACTGCGCGCGCACTGCGTCAAGCAGGGGCACGCAGGCGCGAGTCTCACCAAGCGATACCGCGTGAATCCAAATGTAGCCAACCCCAGATGGGTGTTGGTAGTGTCCGAATCGCGCGGGGATATCGTGCAGGTACCGGGGCTCCACTCGCCCCCGGCGGCGCCACTTTGCAGTGAGTAAACGTCCCAATAACCACGCCACCAAACGGTAGAGGGTAAGGGCAAAAGGGGGGTTGACTTTAGCCACGCGCGGCGGGCTCATCGGCCTGATCGAAGAGTTGCCCGTAGACCTGCGCAATACCTGCCGCTTCGTTTTCGAGGGCAAATTGCGCCGCAACGCGCTCGCGCGCACGCTGTCCCATTTCAAGGGTAGCGGGCAGGTCTTGCAACACGCGTCGCAAAGCGGCAGCCAATGCCGGCGCATCGTCAAGGGGAACCATCTCACCATTGACGCCCGGCTCGACCAACATGTCGAACGCACCGGTTCGGGAGCAGATCAAGGCACAGCCACAAGCGGCTGCCTCAAAGGGGGTCAAGCCAAAGGGCTCGTAACGGGGACACGCCACGCAGACCGTACAGCGTTGATACCACCGGTGCACCTCCGACGCGGGGACTTCACCCAAAAAGACGATGCGCGCGGTCAAACCTGCCTCATCAATCCGCGCCTGCAAAGCTTGCTGATAGGCGTGATCTTTGGGTTGTGCCAGGCCTGCAATCACCGCGGTCGCACCCGGCAAATGAGGCAAGGCTTCAATCATCGCGTCGACGAAGATATCCGTACCCTTATCCGGTCGCACGCGCCCGAAAACACCAATGCCATAGGTGCCCGATAAGCCAGTCTCAGCCCACAGCGCAGACTTATCCGCAGGGACATGAAAACGCCTGAGGTCGATACCATGGGGTACAACCGCAGTGGTGTTGGGCACAAAGCTCGCAGCAAGCGGCGTGGTGCTGATGACCGCATCCATGCGGCTGATCAGCCAGCGCGGAAACCAGCCATGGCGATGCTGCGCCGCAGAGGTGAATACCAAGCGTATCGGTAGACGCAGCACATCACGCGCCCATAATCCCGCCATCATCTCGTGATCACGGCGCACATGCCAAATGCGAAACGGTCGATCTTTGGGGGCTTGCTTGGAGAGTCGGATGGCTTCCCGAAGGGTCAACCCCACGACGCCATTTGACAACGGCGTACCGCAGTAAGCCAAACGCCATTGCGAAAATTGCAGTGGCACCAACGCGTTGACGGTCGCGGAAACCCCGGTATACCGCTTCTTAAGATTGAAGACGATGACTTCAGGATCAGGATGGTTGCGCGGCGTATCGGACATATTGTCAGAGCTTAATGGGCTGCATCTTGAATAACCGCATTCGGCATTTTCTGCCGCAACAGCGCCATGAACTGCGCTTGGATACGTGCACAGGCCGCTTCTGTGTGGCCCTCAAAACGCAACACCAAAACCGGCGTGGTGTTTGATGCGCGAATCAAACCAAAGCCATCTGGCCAATCCACCCGCAAACCGTCAATGGTGCACACCACCCCGGGCGCACCAAAACCCACGGTGTCCGCCGACGCGGCAGCCACCAATTCGGCCACTAAGGCATGCGCATCTTGACCACTGCAATCCACATTCAACTCGGGGGTACTGATGCTGGTTGGCAAGGCGTTCAACACCGCACTGGGGTCATCAGATTGGCTCAGAATTTCCAGTAGTCGGGCGCCTGCATAGGTCCCGTCATCAAAACCGAACCAGCGCTCTTTGAAGAAAATATGGCCACTCATCTCACCACCCAGTGGGCTGTTGAGCGCCTTCATTTCAGCCTTGACCAACGAGTGTCCTGTTTTGAACATCACCGGACGCCCGCCTGCAGCGGTGATCTCCGGCGCTAGTCGCTGACTGCACTTCACGTCAAACACAATCGGTGCACCGGGCACACGGCTCAACACATCGCGTGCGAATAACACCATTTGTCGATCGGGATAGATGGTCTGACCGTCCTTGGTCACGATACCCAAACGATCACCATCGCCGTCAAAAGCTAAACCGATCTCCGCGTCGGTCGTTTCCAATGCGTGCTTCAAATCAGCTAAGTTTTCAGGTTTGCTGGGATCTGGGTGGTGGTTTGGAAAATGTCCGTCCACCTCACTGAACAGCTCGATGACCTCGCATCCCAGCGCTCTGAAAATACCAGGCGCGGATGCACCCGCGACCCCATTGCCGCTATCCACCACGATCTTCATGGGGCGCGCCAATCGCACGTCACTAACGATGCGGTCGGTGTATTCGGCCTGAACCATCAGGGGCTTTATGCGATCGCGTGAACCATCGTTGATACGCCGATCGTCAGGGGCTAAACGCGCCATCCCCTGCGCGAGCGCCTGAATCGTCTCACCGTAAATGGCCTGCCCTGCAAGTACCATTTTGAAACCGTTGTAATGCTTGGGGTTGTGACTGCCCGTGATTTGAATCCCGCTACTGCAGGCGGTATGCGCTGCGTAATACAGCATTGGGGTGGTGGCCAAACCGATATCAAGTACTGCAACGCCTGCATGTGCCAGCCCCAAAGTCAAGGCTTCAGAAAGCTCTGGCCCACTCAGGCGGCCATCTCTGCCCACAGCGACCACGGTCTCACCAAGACGCATGGCGGCTTGCCCAAACACCACACCCAAGCTCCATGCGAACTCAGGGGTTAGTTGATCGGGGACGGTACCGCGAATGTCGTAGGCTTTGAAACAGCTGGCTGGGAAAGTTATCATTGAATTGGAAGCGTAAGGCGTGTCTTGAAGAGTCCACTGAATTGTAAGAATCTTAACGCCCCGCGTAACCAGTCACGCGTCCTTTGGGGAGACAATAGCGGTATGGCAAGCCAAAATAGACAATCCACCATCGCAAGCCCTTGGGGCACCATGGTGGGCATGCGGGTTGATGAGGCGTTGGGCGGTTTGTGGTTCGTGGGTCAAGCACACTTTCCGGACCTCACAGGTGTCCCCGAGGAGGGGTACAGCAACCATCCGCTCTGGTCTGAACTCACCCGAGAGCTTGAGGCCTATGCGGCCGGAGAGCGCCAAACCTTCAATCTCCCCCTGGCCCCGCGAGGCGGCAGTCCGTTCGCACAACGGGTTTGGTCGGCGCTACAGGGCATCCCGTGGGGACGTACTGTTTCTTACGGCGACCTCGCGCGACAACTGGCACAGGGCGACGGGCCTGCAACCAGCGCCCGTGCGGTCGGCAGCGCCGTGGGGCGCAACCCGATCTCGATACTTATCCCCTGCCACCGCGTGGTGGGTGCTGATGGGCGGTTGACCGGCTATGCCGGGGGTATCGAGAAAAAAGCAGCGCTGTTGCGCCTGGAGCAAGCCATTGACTAGCGCCGGTTACGCAGTTACAGCACGCCGTTGGATGGCACAGTTCAAAGCGCGCCCCTGGTGGGTCGACATGCTTTTTTTAAGCGCCATGTGGGGCTCATCCTTCATGTTCACCAAAGTCGTCGCGAAAGATATTGGCCCCATGGCGGCGGCCTTCGGACGGGTTTTCATCGCTTTTTCGATGCTGCTCCCGCTGCTGGCCTGGCGAGGTCATTTGCCGGTACTGAAGCAACATTGGCGCCGTGTGCTCATATTGGGTGTGACGAACTCAGGCATTCCATTCGCTGCGTATTGCATTGCGATGCTCACGGTCCCCAGCAGTACCGGTGCGATCGTCAACGCGGCAACCCCGTTATTTGGGGCCCTCATTGCGTGGATTTGGTTGAAGGAACACCTCACACTGAACCAAATGGTTGGACTGGCGATCGGCTTCGTGGGCGTGAGCTTTTTAGCGCTACAAAACGCCACCGAAGCCCCTGTTGCGGAGCGCCAGGCTTACCTGATTGGTATCTTGGTTTGCATCGCTGCACCCATCTTTTACGGTATCTCTGCCAGCTACACCAAGTTGTATTTTTCGGGGGTTCCGCCTATCGTTTCGGCGACCGGCAGCCAATTGGGTGCAACCTTGTTTTTAGCCCCTTTTGCATGGGCTTATTGGCCAGATCATGGCCTCCAACCCGGTACGCTCGCTGCACTGCTGATCCTGGGTGTTTTTTGCACCGGCTTGGCTTACATCTTATTTTTCAGAGTGATCGCGCTGGTCGGCGCCAGTAAAGCGCTATCGGTGACCTTTGCCGTGCCTGTATTTGCTGCCTTTTACGGTGTCACATTTTTGGATGAAGCCATCACCTTGACCATGTTCGTCTGCGCACTGGTGATTTTGCTGGGTATCAGTCTGTCGACTGGCGTGTTCAAATTGTTCCGATCATGAAAACCGGAGGACTCCCTTGCTCGTTGATAGCCTCCCCCTGATCTGGGTCGATGCGATTTTGATGTTCACGCTCTGCGAGTGGCTCATCCTGAGCTATCGCAGTCGCAAGACGCAAAGCGGCCTGTCGGTCGGCGACATCAGTTTCGGACTGCTGCCAGGTTTTTTGTTGATGCTCGCCTTGCGTTTTGCGGCGCCACCAGACATCAACATGGTCGTGTTTGTTTGCCTGAGCTTGGCCGGTCTTGCGCACGCTTGCGACTTCTACAGACGTTACAAGCAGCACGCCAAAATTGGCGGGAACCGCAAATGAACGGCCTCTTTTCATGGCGCAAACGCGGCGTCTAACGCCTTTGGTTTAAAGGGTGGATGCCGAAAAAAGGGTAAGACTAAACTGAATAGGATTTCGTTTTTTTTGTGGGGCACTGTACTACTTTATTTATATTTTCAATAAATAAAAATTGGAATATTACACAAAATAATC